>ERZ650311.556-NODE-556-length-22503-cov-7.703760_pt1 | contig 22503 bp, 13 predicted proteins | sample MGYA00376247_ERZ650311 | MGnify/ENA primary metagenome ERZ650311 (study PRJEB26733, sample SAMN07839324) | wastewater metagenome | biome: small river; feature: stream; material: water | place: USA: North Carolina | collected 2016-07-28 ...
GTGCTCTTCCGATCTAGCCTGGGGAAGGGTTGGATTTAAACTTAATACTCCATCCCCTACACTGGCTTTCTTTCGCAAGCGGGCGGCCTCAGCAAGTAGTTTGGTGCTCTGATTGAGAAGTGCAGCCTTTTCTGATTCGTCCGGATGTGTCTCCGCTGATCCCGCTATTATTTTGGCGTTAGTCTGCTTTTCGTTTGCAAGGTTCAGTAGGTCTTCGGGTGACATTTTTTAAGCAAAGCAAGTATGTGGCGTGACCGCGGGTCGCCAATAACGTGACTATTGGTGTTCTATAGTGTGACTATTGGTGTTCTTTGGTGTGACTATTGGTGTTTGATTGTGTGACTTTTGGTTTAAAAAATATCTTTATGGAATTAAAAAGGCAATTTTAAGTATAATGGTTTTGGGTTGGCAAAGCTTCGGTAGGGTCTGTAACTAACATAGAGTATTGAGTTATCTTTGCGCATGTTTCACCGTTGAGAGACCCCGTTGAGCTCCTCTATCTCGTCAGCTTCGCTCTTGTCGCCACTACGCCCTTTTCTTGGTAGAGCGTTCTTTCGGCTCATGATGCAAGATCGACACGCTCTGTTTCGACGAACGTCTTGTTTTATCGGTCTAGCGCGAGATTTCTTGAACGAGTTTGTGTTACACCATCAGGCGCTTTTCGGGTGCCGTGCCTGCTTGTCAAGGGTGCAAGGCTTTGTATGGGGGCATTCGATGGGTTGTTGCGTTTGATAATTTAATCTTGTTGCTGACTAAACAATCGAATGGCTTTTGCGTCTGGTTTAGACTCGCTTTAGACGTTAAGCGAACAAGGAGTAGCGCCAGCACTGATTCGATTGCTGTCGACGGTACGCGGTTATTTACTCCACCATCAGTGAGATAGATTGAGCTTTTTAGATAACTCGATTAGTAAGAGTTGATGGTGTTGTCTGAAGGCGATGCTGACAGTTTGTGTGAAACTGACTATCGTTGACTACTAGAAGCAATGGGGCGTGAACATTTCGGTACGGTTTATGGGGTGATCAGCCCGACGCAGGAACGAAGTAGTCCTGCTGGTCAGCAGCGAGTTACTGATGTTTTGGGTCATTTAAAAGGCGGCTGGCCAAGGCGGGCAGGATATATTTCACGTGTGAAGCCCATCATTTTTGATTAATCGCGCCGTTTAATAGTGTTCGGAGTGCCTAAGAGTCAGTAGGGGAGGGCGTAGCAGTACGCTGGTGATCTGAAACCTCGCCCTCCTGGCCAGCCTATTCCTTCTGTAAGTAATTTCAAGCTGCTCGTGCTAAGGACACAGGTTTTACAGTTGTCGCCAAGCCTTAGCGGCTGGGCGCCGGGAAGGCGACTGGTCGGTGAAATGCCACCCTGTTAGACTGATGGCGATTTCTAAGGCAACAAGCGGTGCCCCGAAGCCATGAACTCTGAACCGTGGGTTACCGCCTATCAAGTCGAACAGCATTTTGGTGTCGTGAAGGGCACGGTCTACCACGGGTGAGAACGCAAAGGCTTGCCCGCGCACAAGTTCAGCAGACTGTGGAAGCTCCAGCTCCCCGAAAGTGAAGAATGGGTGCGCGCAGGTGGCGCCGACAAAGAAAGGGAACGCAGTGGCGGTTCTCATGCGTAATCGGCCGGCTTACACCATTTTTGGGGGAGGGTGAATGGACAAACGCGAGCTCAGTGAGCGCGACATCTGCACCAAGTTCATTACGCCAGCCATCCAGCAGGCCGGCTGGCAGCAGCACTAGTTCCGTGAAGAGGTGAACCTTACCGATGGTCGCGTCATGGTGCGCGGCAAGCTCGCTGCCCGCATCAAGAACCCCGAAGCCAAAGGTGGCCCGAAGCGCGCTGACTTCGTGCTCTATGCCCGCCCCGATGTCCCGATCGCCGTCGTCGAAGCCAAACAGGCGAAGTTTTCCGTGGGGCACGGCATGCAGCAGGCCCTGGCCTATGCCGAGATGCTCGACGCCCCCTTCGCCATCAGCAGCAATGGCGAAGGCTTTCTGCTTCACGACCGCACCGGCCTGACTCAGCCCACCGAGCGAGAGCTCTCCCTCGCCGAATTCCCGTCGCTGGACGAGTTGTGGCAGCTGTACCAGCAGTGGAAGGGCCTCGCCGAGCCCGCTGCCGTAAAACTCGCCGAGCAACCGTTCCATACCGACGGCAGCGGCAAGGAGCCGCGCTACTACCAGCGCGTGGCCATCAACCGCGCCATCGAAGCCATCGCGAAGGGGCAGCAGCGCGTGCTGCTGGTCATGGCTACCGGTACCGGCAAGACTTACACCGCGTTCCAGATCATCTGGCGGCTATGGAAGGCCAAGGCCAAGAAACGCATTCTGTTCCTGGCCGACCGCAACATCTTGGTTGACCAGACCATGCAGCAGGACTTCGCCCCCTTCGGTGAAGTGATGCACAAGGTCAGCAACCGCGAAGTTAAAAGGAACTACGAAATCTATCTGGCGCTTTACCAGGCGGTAACGGGCCGGGAGGAGTGGAAGCAGATCTACCGCCAGTTCCCAGAGAGTTTCTTTGATCTGGTCGTCATCGATGAATGTCACCGCGGCAGCGCCGCCGATGATTCCGCGTGGCGTGAGGTACTCGACTACTTCAGCAGCGCCACCCACCTGGGCTTGACCGCCACCCCCAAGGAAACCAAGGAGGTGAGCAACACCACCTACTTCGGCGACCCGATCTACACCTATTCCCTCAGGCAGGGCATCGAAGACGGCTTTCTCGCGCCCTACAAGGTCATCCGCATTGCCACGGACGTGGACGCCGTGGGCTACACCCCTGAGAAGGGCAAGCTCGACAAACACGGGCGGGTGATCGAGCAGCGCCAGTACAACACCAAGGATTTCGACCGCAACCTGGTGCTGGAAAAACGCACCCAGCTTGTCGCGAGCAAAGTCTGGGAATACCTCGAGGCCACCGACCGGATGGCCAAGACCATCGTCTTCTGCGACGATCAGGACCACGCGGAACGTATGCGGCAGGAACTGGTGAAGCTCATCCCCGCCGCCGCCCGCAACCGCCGCTACGTGATGCGCATCACCGGCGACGACAACGAAGGCAAGGCCCAGCTCTCCTACTTCATCGACAACGACGAGCCCTACCCGGTCATTGCCACCACTTCCAAGCTGCTCACCACCGGGGTGGACGCCAAGACCTGCAAGCTCATCGTGCTGGACCAGAACATCAACTCGATGACCGAGTTCAAGCAGATCATCGGTCGTGGCACGCGGCTACGCGAGGATTACCAGAAGCTCTACTTCACAATCATGGATTTCAAGGGCGCCACCCGGCTGTTCGCCGATCCGGATTTCGACGGGGAACCGGTGGTGATCTACGAACCCAGCCCCGACGATCCCGTGGTGCCGCCCGACCCCACCGATCCTCAGGGTATCGGCGAGCCCGCCCCCTCAACCGATGACCCACCCCCGCCAGGCGGCGAGGAAGCATCTCCCGGCGGCCATACCGGTGGCGGTGGCGAAGGCCGCACCAAGTACGTGATCGACGACGTAAACGTGCGCGTCGCCGTCGAGCGCTCGCAATACCTCGATGCCGACGGCAAACTCATCACCGAGGACTACCGCGTCCTGCTCAAGGACGACATCAAGAAGGTACTGCAAGCCGAGTTCGGTAGTCTCACCGAGTTCCTGCGCCGCTGGACCAGCGCGGAGCGCAAACAGGCGGTGCTGGAGGCGCTGGCCGACCACGGGGTGCCTCTGGATATTTTGCAACAGGCCGTGCCGGGCGGCGACGAGTTCGACGCCTTCGACCTGGTTGCCCACGTCGCCTTCAACCAGAAACCGCTGACGCGCCGCGAGCGGGCCAACAACGTCAAGAAGCGCGACGTGTTCGGTCAGTTCGGCGAACAGGCCCGTGCTGTGTTAGAAGCTCTCCTCGACAAATTCGCCGACCACGGCGTACAGGACATCGAAGACGCCAAAGTGCTGGAGCTGCCGCCCTTCGACCAGTTCGGCAGCAAGACCCAAATCCGGCGCGGCATCTTCGGCAGCGTCGAGCAATACACCCTGGCCGTGCAGGCACTCGAACAGGCGATCTACGAACTGGCAGAACAGAAGCAGGCCTGACCCGGCGTCAGGCTGCATGAAACGAGAACATCGCAATGAACCTCAGCAGTACCATCAAATCCATCCAGGACATCATGCGCAAGGACGACGGGGTCGACGGTGACGCCCAGCGCCTTGGCCAGCTCACCTGGATGCTCTTTCTCAAGGTCTTCGACCAGCGGGAAGAAGAATGGGAAGACGACAACCCCAAGTACACCTCGCCACTGCCGGACGACATGCGCTGGCGCAACTGGGCCGCCTACGTGGTCGACGAAGCGGGCAAGAAAGCCCCGCAGACCCCCGCAAGCGAGATCATCGGCTTCGTCAACAACCGGCTGTTCCCCACACTCAAGGAACTGGATGCCAACGCCAGCGCCCAGCACAAGGTGATCCGCAGCGTTTTCGAAGACGCCAACAACTTCATGAAGTCCGGCACCCAGCTGCTGGCGGTGATCGAGAAGCTGGAAGAAGCCATCAACTTCCACGATTTCAAGACCCGCGCCAGCCTGGGCGACGTGTACGAACAGTTGCTCAACGACCTGCGCGGAGCCGGCAACGCGGGCGAGTTTTACACCCCGCGCGCCATCACCCAGTTCATGGCCGATCGTGTGAATCCCAGCCTGGCCCGGCGCGAAACCGTAATGGACCCGGCCTGCGGCACCGGCGGTTTTCTGACCGCTGCCGTCGACCACTTCCGCAACCAGCTCTCCACAAAGTCCAGCGCCGCCGACAAGGCCGCCATTGAAACGCTGCTCCGCGGCATCGAGAAAAAGCCGCTGCCGCACCTCTTGTGCACCACCAACATGCTGCTGCACGGCATCGATGTGCCCAGCCAGATCGAGCACAAGAACACCCTGAACATCGGCTGGAACGACTGGAGCGCCAACGACAAAGTGGACTGTGTCATCACCAACCCGCCCTTCGGAGGCTACGAGGATGACGGCGTCGGCAGCGACTACCCGGCTGATCTGCGCACACGCGAGACGGCCGACATGTTCATGGCCCTCATCGTCAAGAAGCTGCTCAAAGAGAACGGCCGCGCCGCCGTAGTGCTGCCCGATGGCTTCCTGTTCGGCGACGGCATCAAGGCCACGCTCAAGAAGCTGCTGCTGCGCGACTGCAAGCTGCATACCATCGTGCGCCTGCCCAAGGGCGTGTTCGCCCCATATACCACCATCAAGACTAACCTGCTGTTCTTCACCAAGGGCGCGACGGTGGATGATGGCAGCGAGCATTTCCACACCGACACCATCTGGTATTACGAGCACCCTTACCCGCCGGGATACAAGAGCTACAGCAAGACCAAGCCCATCCGCTTCGAGGAATTCAAGCCCGAGCAGGACTGGTGGGGTAGCGAAGCCAACGACTTTGCCGACCGGGTGGAGAGCGAATTCGCCTGGAAGGTGGACTTCAAGACCAGGCGCGAGCAGGCCGAAGCCGCCGCGCAGCCGCATTGGGATCGCGCTGAGCAGCTGGGCAACCAAGCCAGCACGCTGGAAAACCGCGTGCGCGACCTGCGCGACTCCATCAAGGGCGTGAGCAATGCCCAGCAGCGCCGGCCGCTGGAAGACGAGATCGACACCCTGCGTACCCAGGCCGAGGGCCTGCGCCTGCAAGCCCGCGACGCCCAGGCCGCTGGCGACCGCCTGTACTGGCCGATCTACAACCTCGACCTGAAAAACCCCAACGCGCCGGAAGAAGAAACCCACGACCCCGATGTGCTGCTGGACAAGTACAAAACCCTGCTCGACCAGATCGATGAAACCGAGAACCGCCTGAAGAGCGAACTTGCTGCGGCCCTGGCGCACCACTTCACGACAGAAGAAGCCGATCAATGACGCAGCCGCCTGCCAAGCCTCAGCCCACCCAGGCTCCCGGCCACCTTCTAGGTGACATCCGCCAGCTGATCGAGCAAAGCCGCCAGCAACTCGCCAGCGCCGTCAACAGCGCACTGACTACGCTGTACTGGCACATCGGCCAACGCATCCGCAGCGAAGTGCTCCAGGATGCCCGCGCCGGCTATGGCGAGCAGATCGTCGCTACCCTGTCGAAGCAGCTCGAGAAGGACTACGGCCGCGGCTTCTCCGAGAAGAACCTGCGCCACATGCTGCGCTTTGCCGAAGTCTTTCCCGATGAGCAGATTGTCTCCGCAGCGCGGAGACAATTGAGCTGGACCCACTTCAGGACGATGATCTACATCGGCGACCCGCTCAAGCGCGACTTCTACATTCAGATGTGCCAGCAGGAAGGCTGGAGCACCCGCACCCTGCAAGAGCGGCTCGACTCCCAGCTCTTCGAACGCACCGCGCTTTCCAGACAGCCCGACGCACTCCTCGCGCAGGAGCTGGCCAGCCTGAGGCAAAACGGCGAGCTCCACCCCGGGCTGGTGCTCAAAGACCCCTATGTGCTGGACTTCCTCGGCTTACAGGACCGCTACCTCGAAAAAGATCTGGAAGACGCCATCCTGCGCGAACTGGAGCACTTCCTGCTGGAGCTGGGCGCGGGCTTCAGCTCCGTGGCGCGGCAAAAACGTATCCAGATCGACCAAGACGACTTCTACATCGACCTGCTGTTCTACAACCGCCGCCTCAAGCGCCTGGTGGCCATCGACCTGAAACTGGGTGACTTCAAGGCCGAATACAAAGGCCAGATGGAGCTCTACCTGCGCTGGCTGGCCAAATACGAGCAAGAGCCGGGCGAGGCGCCGCCGCTGGGCATCATCCTGTGCAGCGGCAAGAAGCGCGAACAGATCGAGCTGCTGGAGCTGGACGCCAGCGGCATTCACGTCGCCGAATACCTGACCGTGCTGCCGCCCAGGGAGGTGCTGCAAGCCAAGCTGCATGAAGCCATTGCGCTGTCGCGCGCCCGGCTGGAAAACCGTGGCGGGGAGAAGGCGTGATGGACGCGCAACAGTTTTTGGCCGAGTTCGGGCATATCGCCAATGCGCAGGGGGGCGTGGCGCGGTTGCGGGAGTTGATTCTCGACCTGGCGATTCGTGGTCAGTTATTGCCGCCATCGGAACGAGCGTCAGATGCCGGCGCACTGTTATCTGAAATCGCAGCGTTCCGCCACGATTTGATTAGCGCCGGAAAGCTTCGCAGACCTATACCGCAAGCTGACATTAATGACTCCGAACTCACTTTCGCTCTCCCTAAGGGTTGGGCATTCGAGCGCCTAGGAAACGTCTGTGAAATCGTGCGCGGCGTCACTTTCCCTTCCTCCAAAAAACAAACCACCCCGGTCGCCGGCGCGGTGGCATGTCTTCGCACCAGCAACATTCAAGCAGAAATCGATTGGAACGACCTAATTTACATCGACCCAGAGTTTGTCGGCAGGGGGGATCAGTGGGTTGAAACCGGCGACACCATGATCTCGATGGCTAACAGCTACGAACTGGTCGGAAAGGTCGCGTTGGTTAGAGAAGTCAAACAATGCGCGACATTTGGCGGTTTCATCGCAGCTGTTCGTCCGCACGTATTGGAGCCAGATTATCTCTATCTCTTGCTGCGCAGTCCGTACATGCAGAAAAGGATGCGTGTAACTGCTAGCCAGACAACGAACATCGCCAATATCTCATTGGGTGGAATGCGACCGATTCCGACGCCGATTCCACCGAAGGAAGAACAATCCCGCATCGTCGCCAAAGTCGATGAGCTGATGGCCTTGTGCGACCAGTTGGAGGCGCAGCAGCAAGATCGCCGCAAACTGCAAAACGCCCTGCGCCAGTCCACCCTGCAAGCCCTCGCCAGCTCCCAAAGCCCGCACGAACTGCAAGACAGCTGGCAACGCCTGCAAGCTAACTTCGGGCGCTTGTTCAGTGAGCCGGGGGATGTTTCAGATCTGCGGAAGTCACTTCTTGATCTTGCTGTGTCTGGCTGCCTCAGCAGCATCAATGACTCGGATCTGTCAGCGACTTCATTGAAGGAAAAAATCCTCGTCGCTAAGGAAGCCGGAATCCCAAGTGGCACAGTAGTGCGAAAGAAGCACGTAAAGCCGGAAGAACTTCAAGAAACATCATTGCCATCCCATTGGGAGTCCATCACGCTCGATCACGCAATATCGACTATTGATGCAGGGTGGAGTCCCGCCTGTATGCCAAGCGCCCGCGATGACGAGTCAAAGTGGGGTGTGCTGAAGACAACATCTGTTCAGGTGCTTCGATTCCTGCCACACGAGCATAAAGAGCTACCAGCGTCATTTGATCCTCGCCCGCAGTATCAAGTGGAGGTCGGCGACATTCTTATCACCCGAGCGGGCCCTAAGAATCGCGTAGGAATCTGTTGCGTAGTAGATGATGCCCCCCCCCGATTGATGATTTCAGACAAGCTGATTCGATTTCACATCGTTGACGACTTGATCGACCCGCACTTCGTTGCTCTCTGTCTGTCTGCCGGCGAGCCGGGCAGAATCGTTGAGCGGCTAAAGTCCGGGATGGCCGACAGCCAAATGAATATTTCGCAAGACAAGCTCCGATCAATCACGATTCCGTTGCCTCCGTTGGAGGAACAGCAACGGGTCTTGAAAAAGGTCGAGGCTCTTATGCGAATCATTGATGTGCTGGAAGCGCAACTTAATAAAGCACAGGTGGTGAGCAGGAAAGTCGCAGCCGTCGCTGTCTCTGCCCTCACCGGTATCACGATCGAACAAGAAGGGGAGGCCCCCGTGAAAGCCCCGCAAACCGAACTGATCGCACCGCTGCGCCTGGGCACCCTGCCCGACGTGAAAGCGCAAGCCCCGCTGGCCACACTCCTGGCCCGCCACAACGGCGAGATGTCGGCCCGTGATCTGTGGCAGCGCTTTGGCGGTGAGATCGACGCCTTCTACGCGCAACTCAAGATCGAAGTGGCTCACGGTTGGATAGACGATCCCAGCTACGTGCTGGACAAGGATGCTCCGGACGGACCGAAGAAGTATCCGGATGGCGTTCAAGTGGCCAAGATGAAGGTCAAGGAAGGGGCCTGAACATGCAACTGCGGCACCTAGCAATTCCGCACTACCACAACCTACGTGAAGTGGTGATCGATTTTGCGACACGGCTCTCGCCCATGCCGGGCGCGGCTGCCGATGCAGCGCCCAAGTCCATTCACAGCCACGCACTGATCGGCCAGAACGGCACAGGCAAGTCCAACCTGATCGAGGCGCTGATCACCATCTTCCGCGACGTGGATCTCAATCGAAATGCCGCTTTTGATTTCACGCTGGAGTATGAAATTCGTGGTCACATCGTGCGTATCCAGGCTGATACCGCGCAGCAAAAGCTACCTTATGTTTGGGTGGACGGTGATCGCGTCAGTCAGGAGTACTTGAGCAAGAACGATCCACCGGAGAAGTCCCCGCGGGATGAGCGACGAGGCCCGCGCTTGTTGCCAACACATATCTTTGCTTATTACTCCGGTCGCAACGAGCGCATCGAGGCCTTGTTCCAGGAGCACCAGCGTCGTTTCAATCAGCGCCAGGAAATTACGACAGACGAGGTGTTGCCCGAACAGCTGCTGGAAAACTTCACCGCCAGCGACGCGGACATCCGCGCACTGGAAGAGGCCAGTCGCCGCCGCGAAGCACGACTGAAGCAGGCCGGCGACGACCGCCTGCGCCGGCTGTTCTACTGCCGTGGCGGCCACAGCCAGCTGGTGCTGCTGGCCTGCCTGCTGTCGGATGATCCGGTATTTCAGAAGGTTCTGAAGAACCTGCACATCGAGTCGCTGGAGTCCGCGCTGTTCGTGCTGAAGGAACCGCACCGCCTGCGCGAAAAGCGCCGAGGCGGCAAGTTCGACGAGAACGAGCTGAACGAGGGCGACCCTCGCTTCTGGTATGCGCGCGGCAATGTGGTCAGCGAATTTCTCGACAAACTGTGGCAGGTGGCGTGGGCACCCATTGAGCAGGAGGATACAAAGCAGATTGATTTTCGCGGCCGTACCGAAAAGCAAAAACAGCTTTACCTGTTCGTGCCCAGCCACGCCAAGCTCAAGCAACTGGGCGAACTGGTGGGCGGCACCGATAGTTTCTTCCGCTACGCCGAAGGCGCCTACATTGGTGACCTGATCGACGAGGTGCGCATCACGGTCAAGAAGCGCGACGAGCACGGTGGCAAGGTGAGCTTCACCCAGCTCTCCGAAGGCGAGCTGCAAATGCTCACCGTGCTGGGTCTGATGCGCATCACCCGCGAAAACCACTGCCTGTTCCTGCTCGACGAGCCGGATACGCACCTGAACCCTATCTGGAAGCTGCGTTACTTCGACGACATCGAAGGTGTGTTGGAACACAGGTCAGATAGCTCTCCGTCGGGATCCGGGGGGCTTGACTCATCCATTGACGAAGTCCAGTCGCAAGTACTGATCACCACCCACGACCCCATGATGGTGGGCAGCCTCATGCGCGAGCAGGTCCACATCCTGCGCCGGCAGGGCCAGCGTACCGTGGTGGAGGTGCCCGACGAGCACCCGCAGGGCATGGGCGTGACGGGGTTGCTCAAGAGCGACCTGTTTGGCCTGTCATCGACGCTGGACATCGAAACAGAGCGGCGCCTGTTCCGCCGCAACGAGTTGTTCGTGAAGTCGCCCCGAACGGCAGAGGAAGACGCCGAGCTTTCCCGCCTTTCAGCCGAGCTGGCTGACCTGGGCTTTTCCACAGCCGATTTTCGCGATCCGGATTACGCCTTGTTTGTGCGCAAGATGGCGCAGCATCGCAAGTTCCGCAAACCAACACTCACGCCCGAGGAGCAGGCTGAGCAGGATCGCATCGCCGACGACATAATCGGTGAGATCCTGCGGGAGGAGGGGCGCGAATGATCTTTATCGATCTGGAGCACAAGAAGCCGACAGACACCAACATTCCAGGCTGGACACCTTGGACGAAGGCGCAATGGGACGACTGGTTGGCAAAGTCCGCGCAGCTCGTAGCCGAAATGGCGGCACTGGACGCTGCCGGTAAGCGCGATGAACGCAATGCGCTGATCGACGCCAATAGCGGGCACTGGAGTGCCCTGAAAGAATGGCTGTTGGCTCTGTCCGGCGGTAAGTGTTGGTTTTCTGAGGTGCGGGAGCTTTATTCGCACTACGACGTGGAGCATTTCCGCCCCAAGAAAGAAGCCAAGGCACTGGATGGCGCGAAACGCGATGGCTACTGGTGGCTGGCCTTCGATTACATGAATTTCCGGGCGTGCGGTAACGTGGGGAATCGCAAAAAGGGCGGCTGGTTTCCGTTGCAGCAAGGCTCGCTGTGTTCGACCTACGCTGCACCTTGCGAGGAGTCGGAATCTCGTTACCTGCTAGACCCCATTGACGATGACGATGTCTCTTTGATCGCCTTTGACGAGGAGGGCAAGGTGATCCCCGCTCCCGGTGCATCAAACTGGGAGCAGCTGCGTGTTCAGGAAACGGTCACGCGCCTGAAGCTCAACGAGCACGTTCCCCTCGCCGAAGCACGCCGCAAGGTCTGGCAAACGGTGGATGACTTGATCGAGGATTTCCGCAGGGCCAAGGCACGCTGCGGGGCAGGAAATAACGAGGCAGCCAGAACCAAATTAACGGAGATACGCAGGCGCATTCGAGCAATGACTGATCCAGCTGCCGAGTTGTCCGCTGTTGCGCGCTGGTGCCTGCTGCTGCGCAATGATCCACAGCTTTCGAGGTTGGTGGGCTGAAAACGACCTCAAAGCCTTCTTCAATCCGGCGAATTCCTGCTTCACGAGACCTAGGACGTAGCTGTCCCCCATCACACCTTCCTCACCCTGTCTTAGTTAGCAATAGTGTCCACAATGACGATCATGGACACGATGGCGATTCCGGGGCCTTGCCGAAACGACCGGTGCTCCTGCACCATACGCACTACTTGTTCGCGGACCTAGGGGTAAAACTTGTTCGATTTGGTCGTGCCTCAATCCTCTCAGAGTATCGGGCCTCAACCAAATGCGGAGCGGTTCCCTGGCGCGCGGGCACGCGGTGCATGACCAAAAATTCGACAGGTACACCTTCTCAAAATTCAGACGGTACGGACGAGCATGAGCAATCCATTCTCGCTGCGTTTGGCTTTAAGTCCTCCACTTGTCAAAGCGCGCCCCGATCGAGTGTTGCAGCACGACCGTTCGCGAGTTGACGAATACGCTTGGCTGCGGTCCGACAATTGGAAAGAAGTGCTGCGCGATCCATCGGCGCTGCCCAGCGAAATCTGTGACCACCTGCGCCGCGAGAACGAGTACTGTTGCTCGGTGCTAGCTGACTCGGAACCGTTGCAACGGACCCTGGCGCACGAGCTGAACGACCGCCTTCCCCCCCCTGGCGACATTTCCGTGTGGACGCGGGATGGCTCGTTCGAGTATGGCCTCCATCAGGAGCGGGACGCCGATCACCCGCAACTCGTGCGCAGGCCCTCTGGCGGTGGCACTTGCCGTGTCATGGTCGACTTGGCGGCCGAAGCGAACGGCCGTCCGTACTTTCGCTCAGGATACAGCGTGCACTCCCCGAATCATCGTATGCTCGCCTGGTTCGTGGACGACGTGGGATCGGAGCGCTTCACCCTTATTTTTCGGGATCTGGAGACCGGCAGCGACCTTCCCGAACGCATCCGCGATGTCGCCGTGGGCGGTGCCTTTAGCAACGATGGACTGTTCTTCCTTTACATCGGATTGGACGACTGCAACCGGAAGAAATGTCTGTTCGCGCATCGACTAGGCGAGGCTCCTTCGCGCGACATTCTCTTGTTGGAAGAGCACGATCCTCGATTCTCTTTGAGCGTTCGCCTCACACAGTCAAGAGCCTGGTTCGTCGCCACCGCGCAGAGCCATGAGGCAACCGAGGTTCGTCTGCTCCCGGTCATCTATCCTTTCATGCCCGCAGTCTTGGTTAGTTCGAGGGACGCGGGCATCAAGTGCCACGTCGACGAAGGCAACGGCGTGCTCTACTGTTTGACGAACGCAGACGGAGCCCACGACTACCGGATCGCGACCGCTAGGGTTAAAGGCACGCAAGTGTCAGGCTGGCGCGACCTTGTTCCGCACCGTCCCGGCACGGCCGTCGTCGGCCATCGTGTCTACCGACGCCATCTCGTTTGGCTCGAACGTCATGATGGCCTATTACGCGCCATGATCAGGCGCCATTCGGACGGGCAGACGCGAGCCCTGTCATTGGGCGACGCAACGTGCGCTCTCGATCTCGGCGTCAGCTATGAGTTTGATACCGATGTGGTGCGACTGGTCTATTCCTCGATGTGCACACCTCCAACCGTCTTTGATGGCGACATGAACACCGGTGCCCTGACCTGTATCTGGGTGCAGCCCGTCGGCGGTGGGTTTGATGAACGCGCCTACATGACTAAGCGTATTCATGCGATTTCGGACGATGGTGTTCAAGTGCCCGTATCGCTTATCGTCCGGCGTGACACTCCTTTGGATAGCTCAGCACCGTGCCTGCTCTATGGGTATGGTGCCTACGGCGTCAGCCTCCCGGCTCAGTTCGACGCTGACCGCCTGAGCCTGGTGGATCGCGGATTCGTCTGGGCCATCGCGCATGTGCGTGGCGGAGGTGAGCGGGGCGCCGAGTGGCATACCGCAGGCAAGCGGGAGCACAAGACGAACGGAATTCGCGATTTCATCGCCGCGGCTAGGATGTTGGTGAGCGAGGGCTATGTCGCCTCAGGACGCATCGTCGCGCACGGCGTGAGCGCCGGTGGTGCTCTGGTGGGGGCTGCCGTCAATGCCGCGCCCGACGCCTTCTGTGGTGTTATCGCAGAGGCTCCGTTCGTGGATGTGTTGAATACGATGTCGGACGCGACGCTTCCCCTCACGCCGCTCGAATGGCCGGAATGGGGTAACCCTGCTTCCTCGGCGCTGGCTTTCGAGCAGATCGCACTCTGGTCGCCATACGAGAATGTGAAGTTGCAGGCCTACCCGCCCGTGCTGGCCATGCACGCCTTGACCGATCCAAGAGTCGCCTACTGGGAATCGGCGAAGTGGACGGCGCGGCTACGAGCTTGCCAACTTGCCGATGCGCCGATTCTGCTGAAGACCCGCTTCCGCGCCGGCCATGCAGGCGCATCTAGACGGAGCGACCGTATCGCGGATGCCGCCCTGCGCCATGCCTTCGCGCTCAAAGCGGTCAGCCTGGTGCCGGAGCCCGAGTATTCGCCGAGTCTATGACGACAACACGATGCATCACCCTTCGCTGCCCAGGATAGTCGTTCATCGCCATATGCAGCGTGCTGCGGTTGTCCCAGACGAGAACGTCACCGACGCTCCAGCTGTGGCGATACAGCAACTGCGTTTGCGTAGCGTGGGCAATCAGGTGAGCTAGCAACTCAGCACCATCGTCCACTTCGTCGCCGTTTGCGAGCAGACGGACGATTGACACCGGGTTTACGTAGAGATAGCGCCGCCCGGTCCTCGGATGCACTGGCGCGAGCGGATGCACCGTAGAGACGGCGTCATGCGCCATGCCGCCAAACGCGATGTTCGAAGTGTGCTCGGCTGAGAGAACGTCCACGCGTTCCCGAAGGTGCTGCGGCAGCCCCTCGTAGGCGAGATATTGATTGCTCCATAGCGTATCACCACCGGTCGTCGGTAGCTCTTTGGCCTGTAGTACCGCAGCCACCGGAGGGTGCGTCTGAAAGCTCAAGTCGGAGTGCCACGTCCCACCATAGTTTTGCCAGTGCTCCGGTTCCTTGCGGATATCAGTGATACAGTTGTGCCCTGCAAGGCCGACCACGATGCCATGGGACGCAGGCTCCCCGAAGCTGGCCGCGAAAGTCACGAGTTGTGAGGGCGAGACCGACATGCCCTTGAGCAGCAAAAGCAGGTGTGTGTCGAGTGCCTTCCGCAAGGCGTGCGCCGTCTCCGGCGCGGGCTGTTGCGCCGGAGACAGTCCGTGTACGGTGGCACCGAGCGGCGCCGTCAGCGCAGTGATGTGCAAGGTAGTCATCCAATTTCACTGCGCCTTATGCTGTTGACGAAATTATGCCGGCAAGGGTAGCATCAACCGCGCGACTAAACCAAACGGGAGAATTGAAATGTCTTATTTGTTTGACAAACTTTCGGGTGCAGAAGCTGAGTTTCATGGTCTGATGGAAAGCCGGCATGTTAGCGATCTCGCGCTCGAAATGGCCGCTGGAACGGGCAGTCTTGCCGATGGGCGGTCGACGCCTGGAGATGGCACCAGCAACCCCGGAGTAAATTGCACCTGCTGTTGCAACTAACTGTGAAGTGAGGAGCGCGCCCTTGCCGTGGCTGTCCGGTGAGGTAGCGCCCCGTCATGAGACCTGATTTGTATGGGTTTCGATCGATGCCTCTAGTTCGCCTAGCGGTGAAGCGTCGAAGCGTGTGACCGGTAGTTCCTCACGAGGCTCGAGTTCATTGGGCTTGGGGCGGCTGAAGTCGATAGGCTTTCGTCTGGTTCGATTGAAACGGCGGGAGCCAGCATGGTCGTAGCTAGTTAGCTCTTTTTTGTTCAAGCGCGTAGTCGGAGCCGAGCAAGCCCCTCGTTATCCAGTAACTTGCGGGCAAACCTTCGAAACCTTGACGTTAAAGTGAATGTCTCGATCCCGACATAGCGGCCTCCGACGCACGCTGCCTGAGGGCAGACACCTAATCATCTATTGTTCAACGCCTTCTCGACGTAGTTGGTCACACTCGGTGTTTAGGCTAGCTTGAGTAGCGCCTTTGGCTGAAAACAGACTTGTGCGTTTGCGCACGTGGCTACGGTGCTCGACCGTGGTCCGGCGAGCAGGATCACGCAGTCGGTAGCGCTGCGTCTGTTGGTGTTCGCCTGTTTGTTGTACTCGCAAACGGAGACGTTTCTGCTCCATGTCCACGCTATCTATTGATGTTGAGTTCGTCGCGCTAACCATCGACGAGCTTTTGTCTCCTGCTTACGAAGCGCTGCCCGAGCACGAACGAGATGTGCAACTGGCGCAGCGAAGGCTGGCGCGATGGATCGCAGTCAGTGCGGACGGGGACGAAGCGGAGTTCAACAAGCGGCTGGCGCGCGAAAACCGCTCCAGGGAGTGGGTGCTCGAACGTCTGAGTGGTGTGCGGAGGCGTGCCGGGTTCTCCGAGCCAGACTGGGTTGGTAAGACTCGCCGCGTGTTCGATGTACTTGCCCGCGACGTGGCCTGCCTTTCGCCGCAGGATCAACTGGCTTTCGCGCCGCTGCTGGAGCCGCTCGTGGACCACGCAGCAAGCGCGCTGCGGGCGGCCTTGCCTGACGCCGTTGCACCGTTTCTGACGCCGGTTGTCTTCGATGGTGCGGTTGATCACTTGCGCCGTCGGCTCTCCAATCTCTGTGAGCTTCCGTTCTATGAGGTCCTGCTCGGCTGGCGTCGCAACCTAGTCGCTGCCGCGCGCACTGGGGATGAGGCTGCTGGACTGCAACTGCTGGCCGGCACCCTCGAAGCATTTGCTGCCTACTTACGTGGCGGAGGGTATGCCGATCTGCTGCGGGGAAAGCCGATCCTGTTCCGCCTGCTGGCGATGCTGGTCGACCAATGGCATCATAGCTATCTCACTTTCTTCATGCGCTTCGCGGCGGACCGGCACCGTATCGCACAGTTCTTAGAGCAGCCCGACACCAAGCCACGCTTGCGCCGCATTGATTGGGGGGCGTCCGACCCTCATAACGGCGGTCATTCGGTGTTCATCATCGAGTTCGAAGATGGGCATCGCGTACTCTACAAGCCCAAGGATCTGCGGCCCGACCGCTTCGTAGCATCGATTGTTTCAGCCCTGCGACGCATAGGTCTTCCCGAATCGCTCGTCGTGCCTGAGGCCTTGGTGTGCGATGGATATGGCTGGACCCGCTTCGTCGAAAGCGCCCCTTGTGCCGACGACCGCGAGGTTGCGTTTTACTACCGTCGCTTCGGCGCTTGGCTCGCTGTCTTCCATGTGCTCTCGACGTCCGATATGCACATGGAGAACTTCCTCGCTGAGGGAGGTCATCCGGTCCCCGTTGATTTCGAGATGGTTCTACAGGGCCTTCGGCAGCGCCCCAAATCCGTCGACGACTACACGCAGGCGCATTGGCTTGCCGTGCGCTTTATGGAGGAGTCCGTTCAAAGTGTTGGAATGCTTCCCGCCTATGTCCAAGGCCAGGATGGCTCGCTGATCAGTGTGGGGGCGCTCGAGCCATCGGTTTATCCGGTACAGGTGCTCCGGTGGGATGACATCAATACGCCGCGGATGCTGCTGTGCTCGGTGACAGAACATATCGAGATTGCTACCAACCTCCCCACGTTGAATGGTCAGCCGATTCCTGTGGCCCGTTTCCGGGATGCGTTCTTGAGTGGCTTCGATGAGACGATGCACTTTGTGTTGAGCCATCGCGATGCAGTTCTGGCGGCGATCGATGCAGCCCATCCGCATTGGCTGAGCATCCGTAAGGTGATTCGGCCCACGCGCTTCTACTACATGCTGCTTAAGCGGCTCTACGATCACCGCAACATGAAGGACTCGATAGCCTGGAGTCTGGAGGCGGATTTCGTTGCGCGCCTCTTCGATTGGGACAGCGAAAATGAAGAGCCATGGAAACTGGCAGGCAGCGAGCGCCGGCAACTGCACGAACTCTGCATTCCACACTTCACTATGCAAACAGCGTCGAATATCATCGGAGATCGGCATGGGCCGGTGACGCGCTTGCATGTCGACCTGGGGTTAAAGGTCATCGGCTCAAGGCTTTCGGCACTGTCCTCGACCGCCATTGACGTCCAAGCGGACATCGTGCGTGCATGTCTTCAGATGCCGCAGGGCGCCCGGCCAGTTGCCGAGGGTTCTGAGATGCCATATGCCGTGTCGTTTGCGGAGATGTTGCGTAACAAACTGCTGCGCCATTCGTTTCGCGCATCCCGTTCGATTGCATGGATTGGCCTGAACCGCGTAGACCATGAAGTTGCGGCTCAACTGGGACCGTTGGGACACGACCTCTACCATGGCTCGGCCGGGATAGCATTGTTCTTAGCCGCGCTAGCCCAAGGTGGAGATCCATGCGCTGCGGAGCAGTGTCGTCAGGCCTTAGCTGCGACGATCAAGTTAGTGAACTCTTCCAGGCTCAGCGCACTTGGACGGGCGCTAGGTGTGGGGGGGGGCGTCGGCCTCGGTTCGATCGTATATGCATTGGTCTTCGTCTCGGAAATGCTGTCTGACGCGGAGGCGCTAGAGGCAGCGGACGTCTGCGCGCGCGGCATCTCGGCCGAGTTGATTCGCGCCGATGACAAGTTCGATTTAGTAGCTGGGACAGCGGGCGCTTGCCTGGCCTTGCTCGCGCTGTACAAGCGAACCCGGGCCGAGTGGCTTGTGGAACGCGCCGTTCTCTGCGGGGATCATCTCCTGGACCGTCGATCTGCAACGCACGGGATGTGGATCTCCTCTGCCTTTGCAGGGCCGTTGACAGGCGTCGCGCATGGAGCCGCTGGTATGGCGCTCGCTTTGTCGCGGCTGTATGCAGTCACCGGCGAGGCCCGCTTTCGCGAAGCTGCCCAGGACTGCGTTGAATTCGAGAACAGTCATTTTGAGGTAGCGCTAGGCAACTGGACCGATCTGCGCGCGGCGCCCGGTAGCGATATGGCACGGACGCCCAACCAATGGTGCTACGGTGCCCCCGGCATCGGTCTGGCCCGTCTCGCCATGCTGGCAGACGGGGCGGTATCGAAGTGCTTGCTCAATCAAGACGTGGAGCGCGCGCTCGCCGCCACACTGCGGGATCCGGGTGGTCGAAGCGCTGGTCTCTGCTGCGGAGATGGGGGGCACATCGAGTTCTTGAGCGTAGCGGCTGCGAAGCTGGATCGTCCGTCATTGCGTGTCTCCGCTCGGGAGCGCCTTGCGGGACTGCAAGCTACTTGGGACCGGACGGGCGACCTGAACTGGATCGGAGGGACTTCCGACTACAACCCGGGCTTATTCCAGGGGCTGGCTGGCGTCGGATTCAGCGCGCTTCGAGTCGACTGCGTGCGGTTACCTTCGCCGCTTGTCTTGGAGTAGTTCCGCGCTGTCCTAGCAGTGTCGACCATCCTGGAAACGCGATCCCAATCACTCCGCGAATGTGCGTAGGTGAATAGTCATCGATCGCGCATAGCCATCTAGACCGGGGAAGAGTGTAGCTGCATTGATGTTCATACGGTGGAGATCCTTTGCCGCTGCACTATGAATCCGATGAGGCAGAATGATCTTAAGCGCGGCATAGTTGTCGAGATCGCCTGAGCATGTTTCCCAGCTCAGTTCTTTCCTATTATTCCGCACCTTTCCGGGTAATTCAAATGATGCCTCCAGATTCTCGATCAACGTGGACGTCAGGTCGAGCGGGCAGAGAAAGAAACCTTGTTGTGAGATCAATCGGTGATGCAGGAATTCCGGTTCAAACGGAACGGCGAACTTGATTGGAACTGCTGGCAGGTCTCTCAACCCGACGTACGGCTCCGCGAATTCGGCATTAGCAATGTTACGCCACTCATCGTCACAGGCGTCCTCACGACCCTGGAACTGAGCGATCCTCTTGGCGAAAGCAGTCTTCGATATAGCCCAGACGGCAGCATCATTGGCTGCGTGTTCAACAGCAAAAAATGCGGCAACGTAGAAGGAATGAGAAAAGTCCACCAAACGAGTGACACCACCATAGTGCTGCATCACAGCAAGCCAATCCAGCTTGCTTGTGGGTGTTGGTATGGTGCCGGCGTACGCCGAGAATCTCCTCTGGAACTGTCGTAGCATCCAATATTCACGGTGATTCGTCCACTTCGGGCTGCATCTGTAGAGTTCGCGTGCACGAAGCAGGGTGGATTCAGGCACCCAAGCTTCATTCGACTGCCCTCGGAAGCCCCAACGTTGGAGAGACGCTCCAATCTTGCACGCCTCATCCCAGTTATCAACTCGAATGGTTGCGAACATTTCGACGTCCAACTAGATGTTGATTGATGGGAAGTTGAAGGTACGTTGCACGATGGCGTCCTCTCGCGAAAGACCTTATTGCTTCATTTCGTCATGCTATCAGCAATCGTCCCTAACAGGGAATCCGCGCTGTTGCGGAAGTTCCGCACGGACCTGACTTGCTCCCAACCGGCAACTTGAATCGCCCTCGGTTCTCCTAGACACCCTGTAGCCTCACAACTAAGGCAAATCGGAGGTGTTCATGGAAACGAAGAAGTCGCAGCAGCGCTTAACTGAAAAGTTCAAGACGGAGGCGGTCCGTCAGGTGATGGAGCGGGGCCACCCAGTCGCTGAAGTGGCGTCCCGACTGGGCGTAAACAGCCACAGCCTGTACGCGCGGATCAAACGCTACGGCGTTCCCCCGGCGCAGTGCGCCCAGCAGGACAGTCAAAGCGAGGAGATCAAGCGCCTGAAGGCGGAACCGCCCCGGGTGCCCGGTAGGGATTGCGATCTGCCATAGCCTCGAAATTTTTTTGCGATGGCATGGTTCAGGCCAGGCTCTAGTCAAAAGTGGTCGCCACCGTAGGATAGCTGTCCCTGAACAATCAGCATGCCCCTTCCCCGGCGCGGGCTGATTGTTCAGGGACAGCTAATTAGATGAGCCCCTAGGAAATAAACGGCGACTCGTGGAGTGCAGAGCTACTCTGAAAATTTCTCGCATCATTTTCGCTAATTCGAGCTATACGGAGGGCGAGTCCATATTGTCCGGCTCCGAGGTTGGTACGTGAGGTCCGATTTTAATGAACAACAGGACCTATCTCTTGTAAGACATAGGTGTTGTGGAATTTAGAGAATGTTGTTTAAAACTAGGATCTTAGAGAAATGTATAATTTAACCGTACCCGTTACTCTTAATAACTCGCAGAGTGCGTTTTCTCAGGCAAGTCGGGCAGGCAAACGAAAGAAAAAGATGTCTGCTATCGCTACGCTCACTTTCCGTGAACTCTCTGAAAAAATGTGCCACTGTGTTGCCGATGGCACGGTAAGCGCGAGTACCCTCCCGAATCTGCAATCGGCTCTTAAAGCGTTCCTGGCCACCAGCGGCCTCTCCATGGACTCTGCCATCGGATCCATCCTGCGTGTATCATACTATCGAAACCTCAAGAGGCATATTGAGCTTCTGAAATCTGAAGGGCGTCCGGCTGCGTACATCGCTAACCGCAAGAGCCTTCTTGGAAAGTGGTCTGCATTGGTCAATCAGCTCGACCGTCTGGATGCCATCACCAACAATACGCGTACGCCGCTCCAACAAGCTCTTCAAGATATCCTTAAGCAAGCCGACACCACTCCAGCTCAGTTGGCCAAGGTGCTTAATATCAACAAACAGACCTTTCGTCGATGGCTCAATGGTAGTCAACCTCAACAGGCCGCGCTCCCTGCGCTCCGTCGTCTTGAATCCTTTTTTGCTATGGAGCCGAACGCGCTGGTAGCGTTGGCGTTCGAGCACAACTACTTTAAGTTGGAAGATAAAACGGCGACCACGAAGATTGGGTATCGCGATCGTTTGGCTGCGGTTTGTAAAGATCCGTACTGGCTGAAGACCATCTCGGACCAATTGCGGCGAGAATGGCGCGAGCTGCTCGCACACAAAACTGTAAAGCTGCCGCTCCTGAAGCGTCACATCAGAGGCTCTTGGGTAACTACGGAATACATTACGAAGGGAAAGACGGAACGCACTGAGCATTTTTTCGTGAATAATAAATTCGTTCCGACGAGCCAGGTTCTCTGGTCCTCCCTCATCTCATATCTTGGGTGGATGTGTCGATCTGAAGACGTGGGTGGCGCTGGATTGAGCGTTGACGAAGTGCAGAGCCTGGCATGGCTTACGCACAAACCCATGATTCACCGCTTCCTAGCTTGGAAAATTGAGCGTGCCGAAGGTAACGTCCACAATGGAGCGTTAGATTTTGTGAAGCAGGTGAAAGCTCTCACTCACCCGAATCACGGCTACTTGACTCAAATGCCATCGCTTAATGCTCACTTGCCTGAGCATGCTCGCCACGAAAACTGGAGTGCTGCATGTCAAGCGGCGTTCGAATGGTCTGCTGAAATGAACCGCAGCTTGAGCGAAGGTGGCGTTGAGAAGTCGCGAGAGCCGATGCTTCCTATCAACACATTCTTGAACTCTCTAAGCCGCTAGAGGCAATCGGTGACATGACCGCCCGTATGGTGGCATGTAAGCCTGTCACCGGCGGTGTCGATGAAGCAATCTGGGCTAGGGATCTGCTGCTTATCCGTCTGATAACATCGAATCCTCTCCGCGCTAAAAACTTGAAGCTCTTGACTTACAAACCTGATAATACCGGCAATCTGTACAAGAAGGATGATGGCAGCTGGAACATCTGGATTGACAAAAAGGCTTTTAAGAATGTGAAGGGCGCCGCTGGCGATCAAGATTACGACATCCCAGTTACAGCGAACGTCTGGCCGATTATCGAGGAATACATTAACGTGTATCGTCCCATGCTGCCTGATGCAGATAAAGTGTCGTTTGTGTTTCTTTCCTCCGTTATTTGTCAAGGAAGATGTCACGGTCTTC
>ERZ650311.557-NODE-557-length-22433-cov-4.842524_pt1 | contig 22433 bp, 18 predicted proteins | sample MGYA00376247_ERZ650311 | MGnify/ENA primary metagenome ERZ650311 (study PRJEB26733, sample SAMN07839324) | wastewater metagenome | biome: small river; feature: stream; material: water | place: USA: North Carolina | collected 2016-07-28 ...
ACGGTCTTTAATTCTCTGCATGAAGGATGGAGATGCAGATGGTCCCGTAAGTTTTGCAAGTACAGACGCCTTTGTGTTTATCTTACCATCATAATTACCCAATACAGTTCCACCAGCATTACCACGGTTCCACGAGAAATCCCATGAAATTGTACCATTGTCGGTGATCTTTTCGCTGGTTGCGTTGAAATTTGTTATATTAAATTCGCATGAGATTGAAGGAATATCACCACCTTCAGCTGTTAATTCAGAAAAATTGACGGATTTGAGCACAGGATGATATATCGTGTATTTTGTTATCTGCTGTCCGAATTTATGTAGGTGAAATATTTCTATCCTATCTATAAGAGGAGCAAAATCAATAATCTCATTGCTTTTTTTAGGATCAACTGCTCCGTTTCCCATTTCAGGTCCCTTTGATGAAGCTACCTGGGATTCGTTGTTGCGATAATCGTCTATATTCTTATTTTTATCATATGCTGCTTTATCGGCAAAAATAAACAATTGAGCATTGTCTGCTCCTTTGTTGAGATTCAACGCTGGAGAATAATACTCAAGCATACTCGACATAAACGTGTGAACGAGATTACTATCATCATCGATAAATTCGCATGTTAGTGAACCATACGATGCTTTTTTTTGAACAAATATTCGCTGGTTATACCGATTAATCTCTTCTAACTCATATTCCACAGATGGTCTGGAAATTTTTGTACACAAAAATTCAAAATGCGGTGCCTCTTTGGGAAGAAATGATTCAATTGCATTGTGATTAGTGTGGAATCTAACAGCATAGAGAGAAGCATATTTGGGGAAAAAATCATTAGCAATATGTCTTGCATAAACTTCTGGAGAACAAATACAATCATTGGGAGGGACAGCATTTTTATCGCCAAATAACCCTTTAGCATATTTTTGCAATCTAGTGACATCTGAGATTAACCCATCCATATCTTTTAAACGAAGATTGCCACCGCGCAGCTTATCACTAACATTTCCCATCACCGTTTTAACGTTATTTACAGCATTAACATCGACCTTTTCTACAACTTTGAGAAGTTGCGATGCTCCAAAATGGTCTAATACTCCCGTATTACCTTGTGCAAACTTATCAGGTATTTTACCGTTTTCATATATGCGGTTTGAAATGTTTACTAACTCTTTAGCTTTCTTAACAAACGGAGAGTTTGAGTTAATTTTTTCAACCTTATCGAGAATCTTATTAAAGCTATTCTTCTCACGTGTGGCTATTTTTGCTGCATTTTTATTAGCATCGGAAATGCCTTCACTGCATCCACAGTTACTAAAACGAGTTGGGTCAAATAAGTCTCTAGCTGCCATAATAAAATAAAAAAATCCTGGTAATATTTATACTACCAGGATTTATGTTAAACCCATCATTAGTATGGATTTAAGAAGTACCACCTAATGCTAATCCAGAAGTATTAGCATTCATCAACACTTGACGAACAATATCAAAACGAATAGATGTTGTAATAGTTGCAGCGTCAGAGCTAGAATAATCCAAATCGTTATAGTTTGAATTTTTAATCCAGCAACCTTCATAATGCCACTCTTCCACACTCTGCTCATTACCATCCAACTGACGACACACCACACCAAACTTATAATCAGAGCCACTAGCTGAGTGTGCTAGCCAAGGAGCGCCAGCTCCAATTAATTGTTGTTGGCGAGTGATTTGTTGTTGAATAACGTTAGTTGCTAAGTTTTTAACATCATCATCAAACGTAATACTTAGCTCATCAAACGAATACTTACCCATCACATACGACACAGTATTGTAGCGATGAATAGTATATTCTTCCCAATTTATATTAGGTCTAGAGCACGTCTTGGCACTTAGGGTCAATGGTTGAGAGTTAACGCCACCGCCTCCAATACCCACAAACACCACTTCCCATTTAAATTGCAGCTTAGGTTGTAATATGCCTGCACCACCACGAGGCACCCCGAAATCTACCAAACTTGCCATATGATTGCACCTTTGAAAATATTATATCTGTATTTATAACGGGTAACAAAAAAGACCACATAAAGTGGTCTTTTTTGAATCGTTAAGATTAAGACGGCTTTTGCACAGTGATTGGAACGTAGATGAATTCCACCGCAGTCACTGGCTGCACAGCCACTTCGCACCACAGTTCTTTGCGAGCAACGCGGTCTGGACCGTTGTTGGATTCATCACACAGTGACGCAAAGTCATACAAACCTCTCAAAGCAACTAATTCAGACAAAAATCCATCAACCATTGCCTTAAATTGATCGCGCGTAATTTGATCGTTTGGTCTGAATAAGAACGGACGACTTCCTTTTCTTATTCCTCTCTTGATGTATCTTAACAATCTATCAACGTTAATTGACATAATCTCAGAAACATATGGTTGAGAATTAACCTGGGACATTACTACATAACCAGCACCAAACTCATAAGGAACGATATTCAAATTAGTTGGCGTGGTCGGTGCAGTTCCCACCAACAACAATTGACGTTCACCCTGGTTAAGAGGAGCGTCCACAAATGTGGTTGGAGTTCCAGCTGTGCCTGACAACAAATATCCCACACGAGAAACACCAGATATAATACCATTTATAACACCAGCTGGTGCAAACCAAGGATAAGATATCGTGTCACTGTAAGTTAATGTTCTCAGGAATACAGAGCTCATAGGAACAACAATGTCGTTTCCGTCTAGGTTGCTTATCATTGCAACCCCATAATGATAAATTACATTACGTGACTTGATACGTGCAGGCAACGGAGCAGGGGTTGGATCATTTGCCCAACTCGAAGCATCTGTTGGATTCAAGAACATCGGCGTAGAGCTCAAACCAACAGCTTCTTCATGAGTGCCCTGTATCAACGAATCTAGCTCATCATCTAATTCAGGGAAACCTGGAGCCATGACAATGTTAAACTCATACGCATCAGAACGCAAATCGGAAGTGGCACTAACTGCTGCCTGTAGTGCTGTTACAATTGCTGAGCGTCTACCAGCATCGTCACTAGCTAATACAGTTGATTTGTTAAACTCAAGGGTAAACGTAAAATCATCACTTATCTCAAGCAATAGATTACGAATTTCCAAGGGAGTAAATTGATCTGCATGACCAACAGTCTGACCATCGGTGTTAGCAACGAACTCCAACATACGACCCTTCATGCCAATAAATCCTGGCGTAAAATCTGCAGGACCGTAAAAACCAGACGGAGAGTCGAAAATCCCACGAGGCATGGTGCGCACATCATTCATAAACAACGATGGAGTGTCTGCCCAACTCATATCTTGAACTTGCCACACTACATCGTTAGTGCCAGGAGTCACAGCACTAAGAGGACCATTTGCTCCTAGCGCTTTATAGTATACATTATTGTAGTATACATATGCACCAACCGGATAGTTAGCCAACGCACTGTAAAGCGTTATATCAGATGTTAAAGGTGATTGAGGTTTGGTTCTAAATGAATATGAACTAAAAACAACATCATTTAATGCATCTTCAACAATCGGCAATACTTCTGTATGCGATAAAGATACCCGTGTGGTGCCATGTAGGTTGTTATAGTTTGTTAAGAATGTGGTGGCATCTGCTTGTATTCTTGTAGCAGCTTCAGAAACCTTTTGGTCCCACAATTGAAGCAACTTCGCACGAGAGTCGTCTGTATTAACATTAGCACGAACGAAATATGCCAATGAACCCAATCCCAAATAATAATTGAGAGTGGCTAGACCATACTCATTGCGAGAATCACCGTGTAGTGAGTAAGTAGTTCCACCAACAGTCTGGGTATAGAACTTGGGAATACCGTACAGTTGTATTGATTGTGCTATTGATGTAATAGGACGAATCTTATGAAATTCGTACGTACCAAGAGCTGGAAGATCGTCCTGCGAGGTAGAGTCGAAGTACGTCTTCTCATCAGCCGTAACACCAAATATCACTGGCACAGCTGTTGCTTGAGCTGGTATGTAAAAGGTCTCATCAATCAGAGTAACTGATGTGCCTGGAGTAACTAAAAGAGCCATTGTTTTTCCTCTCTTATAAATTGTATGTTGTATTTATAGAGGGGGTTCCATCATTTTTAACAATGAGATTTGCCAACACTGACAGTATCTACTATATTGTTAAAATCTAAATCGTCAATATTAATGTCAACATTAATTTGTTCAACAGTATATAAATTTGTTTTTATCGATGTTATCAAATTATTTGTAATATTAACTGGCAACGCAATGTATATTGGAAACTCAAAATCCATATTAACCTTTATCATTCGACGCTCAGTATCCATAGGAACATTATCTTCTATCGCAAATCCTTTCAATTCAACAGTAGTGATCACAGTTGGATCAAAATAACTATCACTAGTTTGAATCTGTAACACAGGATCAAAAATCATCATAATCTGTTCAAGCAATTGAAATGTATGTTGATAATTAGTAGCTAATAAATCAACAGACATAGAAAGAATATATGGTACCGGTTGCTTCTGATTAACTACTTCAACATCTTCAGGAAGATATCCTGGCCCTGCTGTAACCGTTTGTCTAACCACGCCCACACCTTTTCTTAACTGTGGTGCCATTTCAATTGCTTGTATTCTTGTAGAAAAAGCTGGCAACACCAGAGGACGATTCTGTGTATTACCGGCCAATATTGCTTCAGATACTCGATCAGCGCTGGTATATCTAATGTTAACGGCTTGCATCTCTCCATCATCATGTTGAATCTTCATAGATGCGAATATGGCCATGAACTGCAAGACATATCGCTTTATTTGATTGTCAAAGTAATAGTTGTTTAATATTGTCATTTTTGCACTCTTCTAGCTGGTTTAGGATCACTCGTGAGTGACTTTTGTGATACTGGCTTGCGTGTATCATATGTAGATCTCATATCTTCTTCAAGAAAAATCCACTTATGTTTTATACAAGAGAACTTATACAATCTTGCTGGCAACTTGAGGTCATCAGGATATATCAATCTAAAATACTCATCATCTTTTGCCTTATTAACATCGGGCAAGGTATATCCCTCCGTATAGGGCAATCCTTCTGGCGGTAAAGCATCTTGGACGTAAATATCACGTTCATTTACGAAATCTTTAGATACAGTGCTCGTGTCTAACCCATGCTCAGATCGCTCACTCTTAGCTTGATTGTTCACTTGATCGTTATAATTCATGATGTTCTGAACCACAGGGTTATCCATATCTAATAAATCACTACCGATTAGAGGCGATAATTTTTTTACAATGTCTTTTGTCTCTTCAGAAGCAATTAATGGTTCAGCAACAATCTTCTGCAAATATGGGCGATATCCTGGTGTATAGCCATCAGAAGACCACGACACATCAATAACTTCCATAAATTTCCTAACAGGTTTAAGATCTGGCGTGTACTGAATCTCCGACGGCAGTTCAATAACATCACCTATCACTATGGGCCGACCCAACTTTTCAACACACGCATCAAAATGGCACACTAGTTCTTTTTTATCATTTAAGAATATACCAAAACCATTAAAGGGGGTATCGAGAGCGACTGGATCATACTGCATCTTGATGCGCTCAGCTTGATCGGAGTATGATCTCGATCTGTTTTCCATAAACCCCATATCATAGTTGATGTTGTTGAGAGATATAGGAGTGTGATAAAACAAACGCAATTTTCTTACGCACCAATAGTCTTGATTGGTTCCTTTAAAATCAACCGGACGCAATCTCCAAAATCTACTCTGAGCGCTTTCAGGAAGATTTACAATTTGTTCTTGATTATTGTTTTGAACAACAACTAATCCTACTCCTTTCCAAAGCAACCCATCATCAGATCGCTCAACACGAAATCTAGTTGCTCGATTTAATTCCGTTCCACCTTGAGTCAAAGCAATTGATGTTATCATTTCTAGATTAGCTGCTTTGCTACCGTATTTTGCACTCTTATTTGTTTTGTTTTGAATGATTCCAAAATCATAACCGATAAAACTAGTTTCATTTACTGTTGGACCTGTTTCTTTTGAATGAAACTCACCGTAATTGTCTCTAAATGCGTTTATTGGTTCATAGCCCGTGACGCTGCCTGAAGAGATAGCAACACCGTTCCCCGTCTTATCAAAGAGTTTTCCTCTCTCTTTTAATCCGAGAAGTTTGAAAACAAATACTTCAGCTGCGCCAGCTTCAAGATGTTCTCTCATATAGTTGCTAATAGTGGCATTGTCGCGTAACTTGCCAATTTCTACTAGATCGAACTTAGGTGGCTGAAAGGTTGCCATAGTTATCCTCTAAAATCTTCTGTTGATGTTCTGGTATTGAAATCATTAATGGCTTTAGCCGTTCGAAGTCAAAATCTAATCCGTTGTCTTTCATGTAATGAAAAAGAGATCCAAAGAAATCATATCCCTTTAAATATACGTCTGTTCGCAATATAGAGTCATACAAATGTTTTGAATCCAAACTACCATATATCTTCTTAACATTTTCAAGAAAGTTTTTAATGCGTTCTAAATTATTACGACTAAAAGAAAAGTTTGAATATCTATACTTTACTAGTTGATAAAACATATTATCCACTCCCAACAGATCATCAGGAATTAACTTCTCAAGCTCAGCAGGAGTTATTACATTGGTCAATAAAAACTTAAAAGACGCCTCAGCATTTCTTTGATTGGTTATTGTAGTAACTTTTAACTCTGTGCAATTAATGCCATACATTTTATCTGTTCGCTTATCTTTTAAAACGAATGCTCTTTTATTATATGGGGTAACAATAACAGCATAACCCAAGGTTGTACTAGTTAATTCTTCGTACCCATTTTTACTAGTAACCTCATACAGAATGAATCTATTGTCACTCGATACCTCAAAATAATCAAATTGCATTTCTTCATTTTTGTTATGAAGAGGAGTCACAATTTCACGCAACTCCTTAACGGTTGATAACTTAAACAGTGAAGATATCTTAATACGGCGTTGTAGTCTCAGCTTAAAAAATATCGACAAATAATCTCTCAACCGTTTCCTAACGCGATTGAAAGGTTCACCTTGTTTTAAACTAAATTCACCATTTATGTACATATCACACAACCACGATACGTCCATTCTAGAACTAGCTACTTTATCAAAAATTAGAGTAATAATATCATATGCTGGGAGTTCTTGCCCAACATCTTTCAAGAATCGTTCTTCTAATCTTTCACCCTTCGAAAAAACAATGGTCTGAAAATATGCTTCACTCATACATTACCCCAAAATAAACGTTGCATGCCCACCAACTTCTTCTGGGCGTTCTATAACATAATTATCAATCTCTTGTTGACATTCTTCCTTTTCAGCCCGTGCAGATTCTAATAAATTAGACACTTCTAGTGATACACCACCACCAGCTCCCGGCAACGAAGAATATTTTCCTCTGATGCCCACAGCAAGTGTTTCTCTAGCTTCTGCTAAAGCATATTTGTATATCCAGTTTTCAGCGTAACGATCTGTCAACAACTCATTCTCTGTTTTTTCTATCATGGCATCCAATAGCACTTTCTCAGCTTTACCAACGCTATTATATAACACCAATTCTCTTGTACGTTCATTCCAATTGAATTGTATTTTTGAAGCAAACATCTTCTCCAATAATTCAACATAACTACTCAATAAATGAAAGGATACTAAATCAAAAGACCCAGCTTGATATAATTGTTGAAGAATCAACTGACCATAAATCTGTTGGGAACCGACTGCTGTTAGGAAAGAAGATGGCAATCTAATAATTTTCATTATTGATACGATCTTATCGTGTCCATATTTTTTATTACTCAAAATGTATAATGTTTGATACGGTTGCAACTCCAAGAAGCCCACCTTTCTGGTGTATGCAACCGACGTTTTTGTTCTAAGCACCCTAATAGCAGCATCTATCGCGTCGTGTATTTGATCATCAGTCAATTCCACATCATATACAGGAAAGCCCAGTTTACGCTTGATACGATCAACGATAATTTCTCTTTCTTCTGTGCTTCCATCATTACCACCAATTCCTTGTTGGTATTGCATTGGTACTTTACTTACCTCATCAGCACCCATTTGAGCATTTTGCAATCGTCCAGACAGAACTGTTATAAACGACGATTCTTTGGGATATATGCTCAAAACAACATCGCCACCAGTTTCCGTCGATGAGAATAATATACCCATGTTCCAAGACGCATAAACATCAGGGGTTGATAGTACATATTGAGATCCTGACCAGACGAAGAATTCTCCCGTACTTGGCTTATACCACTTGAAACCAACTATAGGCATCGGATTTGTGGTTGCGTATAACACATTTACATATGAGACACCATTCCACATATTTAGAGTATCAGTATTAATATCATACCAATATTCGCCCACCACGTGAAGAGCAGGGTCAGATGATTGTGATATAAATGGCACATCTACCCAAGAAGTTAGCGTTTTCTCATATAACTTATTAGTCACAGGATCATATGAGTATGTGCCGGTGGCACTTAATAGTGGATCTGTTAGATTATTAATAAAGGTAACATCTAACCACGCATTTCCATCATATTGTTTCCCAACGCTAGTGTCGGGATTATACCAGAAGCTCTGTTGATCAACCACCACTGGCAATAAAGGATTGGTTGGGGAAAGATTTATATCACAGTCAAGCCAAGAAGTTATATCCAATACTTTTAGTTCAGATGATGTGGTGTTGAACCAATACGATCCTGATGCTATAGAAATAGGATCGATGTTGATAATGATGAAATCGTGCTCTTCTGTATCAGCTATGAGATTGAATAATTGATTGGTGGTCACATCAAATAAATAATCAGTTGTTAGCTCATCAATGTTACAATTATTTCCAAATGTGCAAGTCTTTGCCGCCCAAGACGTCCCGTTCCATTTATATAACTGCTCCGTATCCAACTTTACCCAAAAACTATTGATAGGTGGAACTCTAGGATCAAATGGACTAAAGATTAAATTATTAACTGGAATTAATTTATTTCTGGATATGAAGAACAATTGGTCATCATCTCTCAACCAATAAAAACCATCGACGCTAGCAGGCGCGGTTGGATCAGTGTTTGATACGTATGTAGGTAAAGTTAACCAGTTAGCTCCATCCCACTTTTTAGCCACTGTGCCGTTAAACCATATAGAATTTGACAATAAACCATTCGGATTAGAGTACATTTGTACAACAGTTTGTGGAACCCATGCGGTACCGTTCCACTTTTTAAGTGTTGGATTATTAAACCATAACTGATTGATTGCAACCGTTCTCGGATTGGTAGTGCTGAAGAAAGAAGGTGTTTGTATAAGGTTTTCGTATCCAGTCCACTTCATCACTTGTTGATTGGCAACATCGACCCAAATAGCATTTGTGTTAATTGGGGTATTATTCTGATAATCGCTGTAAAAAATACCAAACTGATTGTTTATGTTATTGATGAGCTCTTCATATGTTATTGGCAGTGTATAGTTGACAGTAACATCAAAGGCTTCATCATTTAATGTTCCAGCAATATTGAATGATGTAGGAGGAGTTGGTAGAACAAAATCAACATCATCTGATATGGAATTATTAGGAAGGTAAAATAATTGCACTGATGAAGCTGATTCTAACAGGTTAACATCTTTGTTTAATTGTCGTTCATACGCATATACACCATCTTGGTCATATCTTAATAGAGAATCAACACAATATCCAGTAAAATAATAAGGTTGACCTTCAGGACAATCTGTCACATCAATAAAAGTAGTATTCTTATCATTGTAGCAAGAAAACACAACCAAAGCATTTCCAATCTTATCGGCCAGGTGTGTGTTATTATCTCCAACATTGTCGTATTGGTAATCAACACCGTCCTTTGGAGTATTCTTCGTTGAATCTTTGCTGAGAAGAATAAGTATACCATCATAAGCTCTTGTATCATTAGCTCCACCTCTAGCTTCGGGAACGTTCCATGAAACACGAATTGTGGTTGGAGATATTCTTTGCGATACTAATCTGACGGTACGAGATTCAGATCGCAGTTGATATGGTGTTGAATGATTGTTTAAGGTCATAGTCTAATGATACAAGCGATATCATTATTTATGATCTATATCAAAAGATCGTACTTTGGATCCTTAGGCATTGTATTGGTATACAACCAAGACTTGACTTTTTGATGAGCGTAGAAAAGTTTATATTCCGTCTCGTTTATGTTGACACTGATTGGAGTAGGATTTTCGATAGATTCGCATAACCACGTTATGCGAATCACATCATTAGGCTTAACAGCAATATACGTTTTCTCATCTTTACTAGTGCCTGTTGGCATTTTGCAATATTTGGATACAGTATAATCTATTGTGACTATAGGATCTTTCTTAGTAGCTTCCATTAATTGCTGCCTAGAAGCTAAAAAATCACTAAATAATAATGCCATTATTTGTTGGTCTCTGAAGAATCATAATTTGATAATTTACCACTATCTAACAATTCCTCGAAGGTTTTCTTTTCTATCATATAACAATCATTAGTAAACCAGACTTCTCGATTGGAATATCGTTCAAGGTCAGGCAACCTAACAACGTCAAATCCATTTAAATCAGGATCAAGAGCGTCCATTATTCGCATGAACAATCCTTCACGAAAAGGTTTTAACCACTCATCCACATTCAGATTTGACGTAGACCGCAACATCATCTTAAAATCATGCAATCCTCTGAATGTTTTCATGATATTGTCAAACATTGCACACACACGCTGAATTTCCTTAATATCCATATCCCCAGGAAGATCCTTATCATTAACAAACTGCTCTGTTAAATTTAAAATCAGCTTAAATTCTCTTTCAAATTCCAACACATTTCCAATTCCGAAAGCCTTTTCCAACCTATTAAAAGATTCGCCGTAATTGTCCTCCGTACATACACCCACCTTTGTTCCATTTACTGGTAGCACTACATAAACTGTGGAACCCTTTTGAGCTGGATTTTTTGCCGTCGAGCATATTGTGCTAATAGAACGTTTTGGAAACATTTTCCATTCAGAACTAGCATCCAACATCTCATGCAACAGTTTATATTGGCCCTGTTCATACTCGTGTTGGCTTGGTCGCACCAACATTACCTTGTCTTGTGCATGGGTAGTCGCAAAATAAATTCCTTTACCCTTCAAACATAAATCTAACGCCTCACTACACTTATTCTTTAATCTCTGTACAACATCAACATCATCAATAGTGTGTGAGGATTCGATCAAAACTTCAACATTCTTATACATCTTGAATACTTATGTTTTCTTTTATTTATGCTTATGTCCTAGGTGTAAAAAGTTATTCCTTTAAAAATGCTTTCATAACACTTTGTGTAAATTCTTCAAAGGAATTTACGATATTGGTAGCATTGGTTTTAATTTTCTGCATGTTATTGTAATGTGTGGATAATTCATTCTGAAGATCTACAATAGTGGGAGCAAGCTGTGATGGCACATTCAGCTCAAAAGCACTATCATCTTCAGCCCAATACCCCTCGACCGTCGTTTCATTCTTTATTGTCCACTTCTTATGCAGTAAACAACCATACTTTGTAATATCTAACATTATAATTATCCTCTTTTAGTATATGATCATATAACAAATATCACTTTAAACATAAATATATCATAACGTCAACAGGTTTACAATGATTACAGTTAGAAAACGTGAGTTTGATTTTAAAAACTCTCCAAAATATTTTTTCAAACGCAACAAATTTGTAACTCATTTTTTAAATGCACTTTCGACGTCTTTTCCGCCAGGAGAGGATTTTTTTGTAAGATCTGTGAGACGGTTCAGAAAAAATAACAAGTCGCAACTTGAAAAAGATATTTCCGCTTTCATAGGACAGGAAGCATTTCATTCTCTAGCTCACAAAGCAATGAATGAATACGCATCCAAGTTTGATTTACCACTTAATCAAATACAGACAGCTCTCGATGTTGCCATTAAAACAATAGAATCACAATTGACTCCCAAACAATGTTTGGCCATTACAATTGCATTGGAGCACTATACAGCTGTGATGGGTGAAGAATTGCTATCAAATCCAAAATGGTTGGAAAGTATGTGTCTTCCACATAAAGATCTTTGGAAATGGCATGCCATGGAAGAAGTTGAACACAAATCTGTAGCATTTGATGTATATCAAAAAAACTGTCCTGATTATCTCACTAGAATAGTAACAATGACTATAATTCATATAGTATTCCTAACAGTTATTATGATTATAACAGGCGGCTTAATGATTAATGATAATGAAATGTCACGATTGGGAAAAATAGACCAAACAGCATATGGATTGTGGCTACTGTTTGGTCCAAATGGATTCTTAACTAATATTTCTAAAAAATTACCACAATATTACATGCCAGGATTCCATCCTTAATCTTTCATTGTAATATTGTAGTTAACGCTAACCTCTATAAAAGGTTCAAAGGTGTGTTCATCGATTTTGATACCAGATGATTGGAATATTGGACCACAAATGATTTCACACGGAGCAGTAAAATGTCCGAATAGTGAATTCACCAACATATTCTCAATCGTATATCGAGAATCGGTATATTGAGCATCTTGTATTGATATAATTGGCAGTTTAGCTGTCATTATATGATTATACTTAAGCAGTGAGGTTGGAGATACTACACATGATCCATTTATAGTGATTTGATTTGGTAAACACCAAGATCTATTATTCTGTGACATTTTGTTTTTCTCTTATTTTTTGTAATTTATGTTCAAGTTCTATGGCCACACACTCTTCATGATTAAGAGATATGTTGATGACACTACTCAAATAATTTCGTATTTCGGTTCGTATAGCTCTTTCTGAGTCTAGCCAACTACTCTTGAATTTTTCTACTTCTTTTAACATTTCTGCATTCAAGGCATTTTGTGTTAACCGTTTTGCTTCAACGCGTATGAAATCACGAATCTCATCACGCGTAATACTTCGTATCTCTGCTTGGATCAAATCTTTCACCAGATTGCGAAGTTCTGAATCATCGCTAATGGTTAGTTCTATTTTCATGTATTATATCTCACTAAAGGATTCTTTCCAAACATCTGAAACTTTACATATTGGTTGGTTAACATTCGTTATCATAATGAAACCATCTGTCATGTGTGGATTCCACGACACATACATATCATGAATAGATTCTGTTAAATCAAACATATTTGCGGCCAACTCTATAATTGATTGACCCCAGCGATTATATGGAAATGCGCACAGTTGGTTATTATTAAATCTCACATCATGAGTGACCTCTTCACCACACCATTCAGGAAGATTAAATGGTTCCGTTTCAGAACCTAATTCAATTTCAGCAACAATCAATCCTTGATTATCTCCCTCAAACACATCTATTTCCCATATCTTTCCATCAACCCTATTAAACCATTCATATCGCATCTTTTCTACTTTTTGAACACATTGATCTAATAATGCTAAAGCAACATCTTTCGGAATCTCCGTTTCTATTTCTACCCTCTCTATAAACGAATCTTTCGATGATTTGTATGTTATAGTGCCCTTACCAGCTGATAATCGCACACGGACTAAACGGTGCTCTCGATTCATTTGTGATTGTACTAAATAGCCTTGAATTGTTCTTATAGCTTGTTTGAACGGAAAGTTGGGCAAACCAGCAGGGAAATACGAGGATTTCACAAGAAACTTTCGTTCTATTTCTTTATATTCTGTGTCACTCATGGATTAAACTCAAAAAAAGATATTGATGATATTATATAACGTTATTGTTTGTTTTTCAATACAAACAGCATAGTCCCACAATCCCAAACTCTAGAAATACCTTTCTCAGATGTGATTTGAAATTCTGTCTTTAAAGCATCATAATTGTCCCAATCTTTAAGAACATCTTTTCTAAACATCCATCGATGTTTTCTTACACCATCAACTATGTAATGATATCCAGGAGGATTGATGTGAACGAAATCAAAACCCAATTGATGATACATGTGGCCCTCACTCCACCGAAGATCTGCATAGCTTATTATTTGGCCCCAACTATGTTCATGTTTAAATGTTTTTAGTAATTTGTTAGCTATGCCAGATATTAATACTGTATTATCAGTGGCAAATCTTGACAATTCCCAAGTGTTGGTATCTTTATACTTTTTTGTTTTATAAAAAACACGAGGTTTGGAAAAAGTCATAACAGCATATAACACATCATTAAAAAATGCACCATAGCTCATAACAGCATCATCAGCTCCTTGAATATGGTTGATGTTCAAAAAAGCATTTTTTGCTTTAGTATCAATTTGCTGAATGGTACACTTTCTGGCGTGTATTTTCAATAAATTTTGATTCTTTTTCATTATGTGGTTTAACTTAGACTCAACCAACGTTCGTTTATTTCTCCACTCATCCTCAAACACAATTATGCTTCTTATGCCTTGTTGCTTATAATATAAATTGACTTTATATGTTAGCCTTCTTCGTTGCTGACTACATTCACTGTAGGAGTCAAAATAGCAATACACGATTGTAATATTAACATGAATGTTTTTATAACAAAAAGGAAATGGACTATCTATATCTTTTACGAATCCAATATCTTCCAACATCTTTTCAAAATTGTATAGATCAATCACATCAAAATAATCTGCAAATATGCTTGGAATATGTTTCAATCTAGAATGATGAGTAACGTTCGCCTCCCATGGAATGACTTGTAAATTATCAACACTACAAATCAATTCTTTTGGTATAGAGTGTTCGAATCCCGTTTTAATAGAAATAATATGATCAAGGTGATACGCTCCTGCAGTACCAGCTAAACCCAGTAGCTTATTATTCGGATTAACAACATTAACATTTGCATCATATATACGTCTAGTTAATTGCCGACACTCAGCTTCATACAATTCCCACTCTGTGCGATTTTCAGTTATGGACTTAAATCGTTCTCTATTGGATTGTTGCAAAAGCTTTAGATTGTTTTGCTTGGCGCATATTGGACAAACAACATCACGATTGATTAAATTGCCTGGAGATGCATCAAACGTATGCCCACATTGTTTGTTGGTTACATTAATATACTCTGTCGTGGTCTGTTTCACTAAACTTGAACTATTAATAATAAAGCCTCTGCTTTCAATTTCCTTACGATTGGTTATATCGCTTTTTGTATCTCTGCGCTGTTTATGACAAACCGGACATCCTGACTTATGATACTTCTTATAGGTGCTGATTTTTGATAATAATGTAGTGCTCCAAATGTGTTTACATACATTGCACTGAACATCATGGTATTTGTGACTTGCAGTAAAGGGACTGATGAGAGTTAATCCGATTAACTCTATCTTTTGAGGATATGGGGTATTGTCTAATTGTTCGCTACTGACCATATAATCACCATATTAGTAGATAAAAAGCTAATTATATTATAATCTATATGGTTTTACAAACAAAAAAGAGAGGCTTTCGCCTCTCTTTTTGACACGCAGATTTGATTACGCAAATTGGGTATTGGTAACCGTGATCTTGCCGTAGTAGTCTCTAGAGTTCCCAAGAGATGTTTGGACGTCAGTAAACTGAGCCTTCGCATAACGGGTCATCAGAGAGATAACTGGCTGCATGGTTTGTGGGTTGATAACAACGCCAGAGCTCATCAGCGGGATGTACGGACAGTAGAAGTATCCAGAGTCAGTTTCACCATTGCCACCCTTATAACCAACCAGGATGGTATCAGATTGAGCAGGACTTGCACCACCGGCCCAGGCTTGCGCTTGGTTCCACAGGTAGCTATACACCTTGATTTGACCGTTCAGGGTACCAGCCAGTTGAGTGTTGTTCGGGCCCTTAAAGTCGCCTTTAACAGCAGGAGCAAACACCGACTTAGCAGCAGATTGCAGAACAGACACGAGCAGTGGAGAAACCACGATGTAGTTACCAGCACCACGACGAGTCTTACGAGCAATTTCATTAGCAACGTAGTTGATAACGGATTGCAGGTTAGCAAAACGATCACCGATGAAGGTTGGGGTGTATGGACCGACACCAGCAACCGAACCGTCATAAGACGATGTGGTGCCAGCCAGAGCAATCAGGTCAGCGATGATTTCAGCATCAATTTCCTGAACAATCTCAGCAGACAGAGCACGAGTCATTTCAGTTTCGATGTCCATGCCATGACCATTCTTCATGTCTTGCATAGCTTCGATGGTCCAGCTGGATTGCAACTTACGAGTGCGAGCTTCAATCGCTTGAGTCACAATTTCCAGAGTCATCTTACGACCACCAGAACCTTCCAGATGAGAACCAGCGCCACCAACGTTTCTCAGGTATTGATCCAGAGCGGAAATGGTGCCAACACCCCAACCACCACCAACACCAGCACCGGTAATGTCACCAACACCAGCACCTTCTTGGTAAGTACCACCAGGAGTAGACGCACCAGGCGGTTGAGCACCAACCGCGGTTGCACCAGAGTAGTATTGACGCAGTGGGTGTAAGTTACCAAACGCTTCATCACCAGCGACCATATCAGTATCAAAATCAGTACCGGTGCCATTCCAACGAGCAAATGGGTTGGTAGGATCTTGTGTGCTAGGACCATTAAAGTTTTCAGCATACTTATATCTCATCGAATACACTTGACCAACAGGTGCATTCATCGCCTGAACACCAACCAGTTCGGTTGCAATGGTGCCAGGAATGATACGACGGATCATTGGGATAACTACTTTACGGAAACCAGCAATGGAAGCAGCGTCAGTTGAGCCAGAGGAAGCAGTTTCCGCTAACAGAATAGAACGTTGGTTTTCCATCAGTTTCCCGACGATATCGGCTTGAGTGGGGGCTAAACCTTCCAACAGGGTTGCCTTGGTCTCTTGCCATTGATTTGTAAGTTGAGCACGATTCATGATTTTCTCCTATTAATTATCAATGCCAGCAAGTTTCTTCAATTGTGCCTTTACGGCAAGATTGAGACTGTCGGTGTTTTCTTTCTGGACGGACTCAACAACAGTATCGCCAGTTTTCAGAACTCCCTCACTCAATTGTTGTGTTTCTTTCTGCTTAGAAGTTTTTGTCGACTTCGACTCAGAAATGACACTCTCTTGTTTACTAGACTTCACATACATAACAGCAGGTAAATACTTTTTGAATGCAGAATCTAATTCTGTGGTTTTGATTGATTCCAACAGAGTTGCCATAACTTCACGCTTTTCAGCATGAGCAATAGTACCCAATAGTTGATCAATCTTTTGAGAACGTTGTGCACCCTCAGCTAACACAGTTGCACGTTGCAATTCAACATTAACAACACGCAGCTTTTCTTCAGCTTCAGCCAAACGGCTATGCACTTCATCTTCATTAACAAATTTTTCTTGGAATAATCCAGCAAAAGTTTCAAAAACTTTCATTCCAAATTCATTCTTCTTAACTTGTTCTAAATCGTCCTTAAATTCTTGCAGCTCACTTGCTATACGCTGTTCTAAGAATTGTTCGATTTGACCTACAAGTTCGGAAACATCATTTTTGTAAGTTTCATTGAGTTGTTCTTTAGCTTCCACCAGCTTTTGAGCATATTCTGCTTCTAAGTGTTGAAAACGTTCGACGTCCTCATTGAATTCTTTCAGTTCTGACTCCAGAAGATCCTGAATTTTAAGATCAATCGCATCGATCAATAGATTCTTTTCTTGAACCCATTGTTCAGTTAGAGTGGCCTTAACTTCAATTTCCTTAGAAGACACCGCTTCAGAAATTTGCTGTTCAATGCCGACCTTTAAGCTGTCGATTGTATCTTGAGTCAGGATTTTAGACTCCAGAAGTTGTTGGAAAAGTTTTTCCATTGCTTCTCTCCTATGGTAAAAGTAAGAGATTATTCTCTTGGCGTAAAATATTTACACAAAACAATTGGTTATTTTTAGGAACAAAAGAAAACCCGCAATTGATGCGGGTTTGAACGTGATTATAAATTTTGATTATTTTTTTGCAAAAATATTTTCTTTCAAAAACTGTAGAATAGCTTTTTCGAAATATTTTTGAGCAGCGGCATCGTGCTGTAGACTTTCAGCCAACGACAATGCTTCATTGCCAGATCTAAACTGAGTTAATGTTTCATAAATTGGCTCCGGAACAGCATCGCGTGCAGATGGAATACCGACCAAATCCACAGTTACAATGCTGCAATTAGATACACGACCATTTCCATCAACTACCCCAGTTCCTCTAGTTGAGAAACCAATCTTGACGCCTGATTCAACCAACGCTTTAGCTATTGATCCACATGGTGTCTTGGATAGAATCTTAGCTTTACCGTACACGTTGTTGCCGTTCATGGACAAATCTGTAATAAGATGGGAAACTTTATATAAGTTAATAACAATCGAATCCGGATGATCCAATTCACCCATTAAGCTACTGGATTGAATTTGAGGCTGTAAATTATTAACATTCTCCATCATTTCACGCAAATCATACTCACGTTGATTTCTATTCTTAATGTTTGCTTGAGCCATGATGCCACTCAAATACAAGTTTTTTTCAGCGTCGTATGATTCTACTATATTGCAGATTTCTGGTTTTAAATCTTCTCTTAAAAATTGTAACATCTTGTTTTATCCTGTTTATCAACTATTTATGTAATGATTCAAAGTGATACCTTATCTGAGGTAGATGTGCCCATTTTATCACCGCCGCCAGCGTTGAGATCGCCCTCATCATTAGCGTTGGCTAAATCTTCGCCACCTGCGTCTTCTTCGCCACCTAGCCCCCCAAGATCCTCATTTCCACCATCACTACCACCGCCGCCGAAATTCATTTCCATATCAGACAAGGATCCACCAGAAGTATCTTCATCTTCCTCAAACTCTTCGTCATAAATTTTTCTAAAAGCAAATGGATCAGTAGATTTAATCCCAAGCTCCTGCATTCTCCAACGTTCATTTTGAGCAATTTCAACTTCAGATAGTTTCAAGTATTTGGTCATAGCAAAACGTTTCGATAAACAACGTACACCATCTGCAGAACCAAAAGAATTCAACAATTCAGCATTTAATTCTTGCTCTCTATAAATTCCAAAATTGGAAGGTGATGGTAATCTAACACGATAAGAGTTAGGTTCTATGTTAAATCCCAATTCTTCACGTAAAAATATTTTAAACTCATGGTCAAGAACGTCTTCCATATTAGCCTGTAACCGTTCCACATATTGTGCAAACCGCAATTCTTCTATGTACGCCAAGCCTGGTTTGCCATCGTTAAATACTTGTGGATTATCTGCAGAGTTCTTCATGTAGGACATTGGAACTCTTAGGCCTCTAAATAACTTTTCTTCAAAGTAATCCAAATCTTCCAAGTTCCCCAAATTCTGACCACCGGGCAAAATATCTACAGATGATCCATTACCATTAGAGTCAACAGAGAAGAAGAAATCCTCCAATTGCCCTGCCGGATTATATACAGACTCTACATTCAATGTGCCACCATTGGTCGATGGTATCTTCTTTTGGTTTAGATCATTTTTAACAGTCTCGAGATACTGAGCTGCTCGAGCGGGTGACATCCCTCTTGTATCAATTTTGAATACACGTTTTTCAGGAGCTCTTGTTATTCGGTATATTACAATCGAATCCTCTAACATTTGCTTCTTTTTAAAAGTAGCGTATACGCTCATTAAAATTGAATCACCAAACGGAGCAGTGTCTTGCAATTCTTGATTGATCGAGAACCGAATGATTTCACTAGCTGGAACTACCTCACCATCATCGTTAACCTGCCCGGCACTGACGTTAGTATAACCGCCCATGGTTTCTGTACCATGAGCATTCTTTGAATTCTTACGAATATAGTAACCAAGAACTCTCGTAACATCCTCTTGATCAACAATCGCACCATACAACTCTTTAGGACTAATTGGTTCCCAACGCTTTCCGCCATCACGCTTACGGTATAAACAGTCACCATACTTTAATGTCTTTCTACATGTTGGGAACATTCTAGTATGAAGTTTGTGCAGTAAACACCATTTGCGAAGAGCCATATTGAGGATAGCTGCCACATTCGTATCTGTGGGAGTATTGGAATCATTATACATTTCAATATCAAGAGGCATTTTCTTTTTATCAATATTGCCTCTCATTTCCTCTGCAATGATATCCAATGCTCTTGCAATATCAACATCTTGGTCCATAACATCATATTCACGATAGCGAGTTAACCTAGCAGCGGATCCATACGTTACGAATTGATACCATGAATAGTTGTTGTATAAAGACCCATCAATAGATTGACTATCTGTCTGAAATACAGTCTGTTCAAGAGGTTGAACAACCTTGAAAAAACCTGTCCACTTTGGACGATTGTGTTGATTATTCTCGTGGTCCATAATTTTGTTTCTCTGATAAACTATTTACTCTGTTTATAATAAGGGATCACCTTGCCACTACTTTAATATTGGTTGATATTTGGTTTATTTAGCAACTGCTCTACCACTTAATGGGCTTTGGGGTTTCTCTCCTTTTAGATTAATCGTCTTATCTGGAACAGCTGGTGGTGGAGCCACTATAGGCAATCTTTCTTCCATTAATTTTTTCATGGCTGCTGTATTGTTTGCTGTATTCTGCTGCGCTATCAATGCTTCATTTTCTTCATCCTTGATCTTTTTTTCCCTTTCTTCTGATTTTTTCTTTTCCTCTTCAGCTTTTACGACAATCCACTCTTGCATCTTGTTCAATAATTCTTGCTGCTTTGCTGCAGTCATTGAGCTTCCTGATGTCCAATCATATTGACCTGCTTTATTAAGCGCAAATGATCCAAATCCATTAGTCAGCTCTATTGTGGCTTGATTTGTACTAGCTGCTTTGGGTGCAATTAATCTTACAAATGTATCCTCTATAGTGTCCCGCTCTCCAGCTGTGAAGGTTTTTCCCCGCCCCGCCCGCCCATAATCATAACTAGTACCTAATGTTCCAACATTCTGTAAAGCTTCTGCTGTTTCTCTACTTTTTACAATTTCCTTCATAACACTAGATGAGTTTGAAAGATAATTAAATACTTCAAACTTTGAAAGAACATCTTTCAAACCATCTATAATATCTCCAAACCCTCGTAGTAGCTCATTATCAGAAGATTTCATTATTGTGTTAAGAGTTTCTACTGTTTTAAGTAAACCAGTTGCACCATGCAACAATCCTTTTTCCATAGCAGCTGCTGCCGCTGATGCTGTGAGAATCACTTGATTGCCTGTAGTAGTTTCTTCAGCCAATCTTGTATTAGCAGAATTCTTTTTAACACCTTTTTTAGCTGAAGCGGGTGCCAGATTCATGTAGCTCAGCGCTTCAGGTGATTTTCCTAAGAATTCTTCTATTAACATTTTTAAGAACAAGCTATCAGATGACCCGTTACCTTGTAAAATATTTTGCATCCTGGTGTTTATTTTTTGCATGACCTCATAATTATTTCCTTCTGCCATGAATTTTTCAAGTGCCATATCTCCTCTAGCACCGGCTTCAGAAGCTCCTTGCATTACTTTTATTTCGCTTTGAGATAGCCCCATCATGGATCCCAACATTGGCAATGTTGCCATTGCCTTTAGTTTATCTTTACCAGACATTCCTTTTCTCATCTTCATTAATTCTTCTGTCATGGCTTTAGATTCTTCTACGCTATAACCCAATCCCATATGAACTTCTTGAAGTTTGAAAGTGTTGGCCAATAGAGCTTTGCGTTGATCTTCAGATGCTCCTGATAATAATTCTTGATTGTCAGAAAGATTCATCACATCAGAAGCAAAAGTGAACAACTGTTGCTGTGTTAATCCAGTTATATCCTGATTGCTAATGGTATAATTTTGCATCACCTTGCTTAATTCTTCAAATGATGTAGTAATACCAGAGTTACGCAACATTGTCAATCCAGCCAACGATGAGTCTACACGATCTTGTACTGATCCACCAAAATATTGGCCCATGGATGCTTTAATGCCACTAGGAGCAGTAACAGCTGTACTTCCATCTGATGATATCAACCCATGAGATATGTTTGATAAATTATCTAATAGTGTACCTTCACCTCCCTTAGTTGTTAACATGAGAGCACGTTGTTCAGCTCTCAATTGTGCTAATTCAGGTGAGCTCATGCCTATTCTAGATGCTAGTTTTATATTATCAAGCCACGCAGCTTCCGCACCTAGTCCTTTGTTGGTTGCAAATGTGCCATATTTCATGACCGCTAATCTATCAGGTATTATTTCTTTTGTCACTATCTCCGTGCCATATTTTGCTACTTTCTCAGTTGCTGTTCCAATTAATGACAACACACCGCCAGCTATTTTGGATATTACGCCTTTAAATACATCAGATGCAAACCCACCTTTATCTGCTAGATCGGAAGAGCGTCGTGTAGGGAA
>ERZ650311.558-NODE-558-length-22425-cov-6.986276_pt1 | contig 22425 bp, 13 predicted proteins | sample MGYA00376247_ERZ650311 | MGnify/ENA primary metagenome ERZ650311 (study PRJEB26733, sample SAMN07839324) | wastewater metagenome | biome: small river; feature: stream; material: water | place: USA: North Carolina | collected 2016-07-28 ...
AAACATCCGCCACGAATTCCCCACGAAGATAGTCTTCGACGGCATCACCATCGGTGTGAACGAAGGCGACCGAATCGGTGTGGTCGGCCGCAACGGTGACGGAAAGTCCACGCTGCTGAAGGTCCTTGCCAAGCGTTTGGTCACCGACGAGGGACGCGTCACCTACCGAAGTGACCTGAGGGTTGGAATGCTGGATCAGCAGGACGTGCTGGACCCGACCCTGACCGTGGGCGTGACCGTTGTTGCCGGGCGTGAGGAGCACGAGTGGGCGGGTGACGCCAAGGTTCGTGACGTCATCGCCGGCCTGGTTAACGACCTGGACTGGAACGCCCGAATCGAAGACCTGTCCGGTGGTCAGAAGCGCCGAGTCGCGCTGGCCAAACTGTTGACCCAGGACTGGGACGTGGTCCTGCTGGACGAGCCAACCAACCACCTGGATGTGGAGGGTGTGGCCTGGTTGGCTGGCCACCTAAAGACTCGGTGGGCTGCGACGGCCGGCGGACTTATTGTGGTCACCCACGACCGCTGGTTCCTGGACGAGGTTTGTAACCTCACCTGGGAAGTTCACGACGGCATCATCGACCCGTTTGAGGGTGGTTACGCCGCCTACATTTTGCAGCGCACCGAGCGCGACCGCTCCGCGGCCGCCTCCGAGGCCAGGCGTCAGAACCTGCTGCGCAAGGAGCTAGCATGGCTTCGTCGCGGAGCCCCCGCCCGCACCAGCAAGCCGAAGTTCCGTCTGGATGCTGCCGCCGAACTGATCGCTGGCGAACCGGCACCGCGTGACCCAATTGGTTTGCAGAAGCTTGCCACACAGCGCCTGGGTAAAGACGTGGTGGACCTGGAGAACGTGACCTACTCGGCCGGCGATAAGCAGCTGCTGAGCAACATCACCTGGCGACTTGGCCCGGGCGACCGCATCGGCCTGGTTGGTGTTAACGGTGCCGGTAAGACCACGCTGTTGAAGCTGGTTTCGGGCGAGTTAGAGCCGCTATCCGGCCGTATCAAGCGCGGCAAGACCGTAAACATCGCAACGCTTTCGCAAGAGGTGCGAGAACTAGACGAGTTTGCCGACGAGCGAATCTTCACGCTGATTGGCCGCGAAAAGGCGTTCTTCATGGTGGATGGCAAAGAGGTTTCCACCAGCCAGCTAGTGGAGCAGTTGGGCTTCACCAGCGCTCAGTTGCAAACCCCGATTGGCGACCTCTCGGGTGGGCAGCGCCGCCGGCTGCAGTTCTTGCGTTTGCTATTCGGTGAGCCAAACGTGCTGATTCTGGACGAGCCGACCAACGACCTAGACACCGACATCCTGGCCGCCATGGAAGACCTGCTGGACACCTGGCCGGGCACCTTGATTGTGGTTTCGCACGACCGCTACCTGCTGGAGCGCGTCACCGATCAGCAGTACGCACTGCTGGGCGACGGCAGCCTGCGCCACCTGACCGGGGGAGTGGAACAGTACCTGGAGTTGCGCCGGCACTCGCTGAAGGCTGCTGCGAAGGCGGCAGAGGCGGGTTCGTCGTCGGCTACCACGCCCCTGTCAAGGGCCGGGGGCTCCGCGGCCACGCCTAAGTTGTCCGGCGCAGACCTGCGCAACGCCGAGAAGAACCTGGCGCGTATCGAACGCGCTCTGGAGAAGCTTGCGGGAGAAGAAGCGGACCTGCACAGCCAGATGGCCGCTCACGATCAGAGTGACTACGCGGGTCTAGCGGTTTTGGCCGGCAAGCAGCAGGAACTCAACGATAAGCGCGACGGCCTGGAGCTGGAGTGGCTGGAAGTCAGCGAACTACTTTCCTGATTCCGATTCAAACATTTCGGTAAGCCTGGTCTTGGCATGTTGGAGATGTGCCTCGATTAGTTTGGCTAGCTCCGATGATGATCCTGCCTCAAGAGCGGCAACCATGGCTAGGTGCTCCTGATTTGCAATGGCACGGCTTGCCGGGTCAGACACGTTGGCCAGTGAGTAAGGCTGAGCCTGATGAAAAAGGTTTTTGACAGTTGCAACCCACTGTCGCTGGTTCGATAGGTCAAAGAGTGAGAGATGAAATTGTACGTTCAGTCTCATCCAAGCGTGCAAGTCGGATTCCGCCGCCATTTTATTTACCACCGAGGTAATTTCTGCATGCAATCTAGGGCTGCTGCCGGCAACCATAGACGCTGCCAGTCGGGGTTCAAGAAGCAGCCGCAAGTCGTAGATTTCGATTAGTTCAGCGAGGTTTAGATTTGCAACCTTGGCGCCTTGTCCAGAAGTTAGTGCAACTAAGCCCTCGTTGGCCAACATGCTCAGTGCCTCGCGTACCGGAATTCGGCTGACGTTGAATCGCGACGCTAGATCGGCTTGAACCAGACTTTCCCCAGGACTAAATGCACCAGAGGTGATTAGTCTCCGCAGGTTTTCTGCAATGTCGGCAGGCTTCAAGTGTGCACTCTCGTAAGATTTGTATTCAGTGTATACACTAATTGTAAATGACGGTTCATCATTCGTCAGGATTGGCTGGAGAACTTGCGAGCGACCATTGAGAGTGGGAACATTCAGGGTTTTATCGATGGTGAGACAGCGGCTTACTTGGGTATCCCTTACGCGGCAGCACCCATTGGTAACCTTCGGTTTCAACCGCCGATTGCTCCCGATAGCTGGTCGGGCGTTCGTGACTCTAGGTTTTATAGGGATGCCCCAGTTCAAGCCACTGCATTCGCTAATGGTGGCTCAAAGATCGGTTCCGAAGATTGCCTTTATCTGAACCTTTGGGCGTCACTCAGCCAAACGGTCAAGAAGCCAACAATCGTGTGGGTATACGGGGGCGGCTTCGAAGGCGGTTCGGCTTCTAGCGACGAATTCAACGGGTCTGAGATTGCTGCGGCCGCAGATTCCATATTTGTGAATTTCAATTACCGGGTTGGATTCTTAGGATTCGGCGCTTTGCCGGAATCCACTGAATTCCCAGCAAGCACAAACTTAGGTTTTCGAGACCTGATTGCAGTGCTGGAATGGGTACAGCTAAATATCGAAGCGTTTGGAGGGGATCCTCGAAACGTAACAGTCATCGGGCAAAGCGCAGGAGCATTTATAACTTCCGGGCTACTCAGCAGTGAGAGATACACACACCTCTACGATCGGGTTTTCTTGATGTCGGGAGGCGCATCTCGCTTCATCCCACTGGAGCGAACTCTAACTCTCACGGCTGAAGCGCTTACCTCGCTCGGGGATGATTTGAGTCCGCAGGACGCGCCAATAGATAGCCTGTTGGCGGCGCAGCGCAACCTTATTCCAAGTGACATGGGCATACGCAACGGCATGGTCCCTCAAGCTCTTGGAATGACTTTGGATGGAACAAGCTCGCGAACTGCGATTCCATCGCATCCATTGGGTGAGGTCCGAGATGGGCGTTTGAAAGGCAAACAAATCCTTGTTTCGTGCGACGAGCGCGAGGTTTTTCCGTTTCGGAAATACCTGCCTCAAACATTTGCCTGTGAAAGCCTGTCCGAACTTGCAATGCAACTACAGACTTGGGGAATTCCCAAGGAAAAGTGCGATGGATTGGTCAACCATTATGCGTCTGCTGCCCCAGAGTGCTCGCCGCCAGAATTGCGTGAACTGATCCTCACCGACTACATCTACCGCCTTCCTGCGGCACGACTTTTGGAAGCGCAGGCGGCGGCCGGCGGTGAATGTTGGGGGATTGAATTCGTTGGTACAGAAGGCGCTCCCATGGGGCACGGCGATGAACTGCCTAGCTTGTTCTGGGGCACGGCGGAGCTGCGCAAGGTCAATCCAGATCCTCAGCTGAAGCAAGACCTCCTGTCAACCGTTGTGCGCTTTGCCAGGGATGGGGTGGCTGATTGGTCTGCCTACACAGGTGATACGTCTCAAATACGGCTGATGGGGGCCTCAAACGGGATTCGGACAAATTTCTACGAACAGTTGCTTAGAGTTTGGGCAGGAATTGAGCGTCCGTGAAGCATTACAAGGCCCGTCCAAAATCATCAGACAGTGTGAGGATCGGTGTCGGAGCGGGGTTCGCCGGCGACCGACTTCAGCCTGCCAACGATTTGGCTGAGTATGGGCAACTTGACGCACTGGTCTTTGAATGTCTGGCCGAACGGACAATCGCGCTTGCTCAACAACGCAAAAGCGAAGGTGTTTCGGCCGGCTTTGACGGCAAACTGCTGGGACGCCTTGAAGGCGCCATGCCGCACCTAGCAGCCCGAGGTGGGGTCGCGATAACTAATGCGGGTGCGGCAAGTCCGAGAGAAGCCGCGATTGCCGTTGCCGCAGAATCCCACCGATGGGCAGAGCGACCGCTTCGTGTCGCCGCTGTCACGGGTGACGACGTGCTTCAACTTCTGGATTTTTCCGGTGCCGTGGTCCTTGAAACTGGCGAGCCTCTTGCTAGTTATCGAGACAGGGTAGTCAGCGCAAACGCGTATTTAGGGTCCAGCGGAGTCACCACAGCTCTCCGAGCTGGGGCAGACATCGTCATCACCGGACGCACCTCGGATGCCGCACTATTCGAAGGCACACTGAGCGCCTTGCACGGTTGGCAAGCGCACGATCAGAATCAAGTAGCCCAGGGGTTGATGATTGGACACCTGCTGGAGTGTGCGGCTCAGCTCAGTGGCGGATATTTTGCAGATGGCGTGACCAAGGTCGTGCCAGAACTTTGGAATGTGGGCTTTCCCATGGCGGACGTCTCGCCGGACGGAGTGGCCGTTTTGCACAAGCTAATTGGCACGGGTGGCCGCATCGATAGACAAACTGTCCTCGAACAGCTGCTGTACGAAGTTGATGACCCTTCGTGCTACAAAACGCCGGACCTCGCTGTCGATTTTTCCTCGGTTGAGCTGGTTGATTTGGGCGAGGATCAGGTTCGCGTTTCGGGTTGCCTCCCCGTCGAGGTGCCGCAGACCCTCAAAGTTAGCGTTGGCATCAGAGACGGTTTCGCAGCAATCGGAACCATTGTTTACGGCGGAATTCACTCGATTCAGCGTGCCAGCCTCGCGATAGAGATTATGCAAGAGCGCTGGGCAAAGATTTATGGTCGAAATCCGGAGGAAATATCCAGCTCGGTGTTGGGGGTAAACGCAACAGCGCCCTGGGTGAACCAGGTCTCGGAAGCTCCGGACGAGGTCATAGTTCGTTTCACTCTGAGAACTTTTGACGAAAAACTTGCGGCTGCGTTTTGCGGCGAAGTGGAGTCCCTCTATACGAACGGACCTGCCGGTGGCGGAGGCGCGACAGCCTCCTATTCATCTACGATCGGTGTGGTTTCAACCCTCATTCCAACTGGCTTGGTTGAACAGAAAGTGGAGTTCTTTCAATGATGCTTGGGGATTTGGCTCACGCACGGGCCGGGGATAAAGGCGACACCTCAATCATCATGGTGGCGCCGTTTGCTCAGTCGGACTTTCAAAAACTCGGTGAATTTCTTACGCCAAATGCGCTGGCGCGACACTTCGGCACCGAGGTGCGATTCGTCGAGATAGTCGCCCTGCCCGCTCTGAGCGCCTACACGGTAGTGTTTCGCTCCCAACTCGGTGGCGGCGTGACTAGATCGCTTCGGGCGGACCCGCACGGCAAGACCCTGGCCAGTCATCTCCTGATGCTGGAAGTCAGCGAACTACTTTCCTGATTTCTTGAGCTCTTCGATGGCCTCGACCATCGCCTCAGTCTGGTACAGGAACATCTCGCTGACGCGAGCGTAAATGATCAAGAAGAAAGCCGACTGGAAACAGAGGCCGGCGATGGCGCTGAAGACACCCGCTAGGGTGGCTGCGTTGAACGCGCCAGCGATGATTCCGAAGAGCGAGAACGCGATGAACGCGGCACCGAAGATTCGCCAGTAGTTTTTGTACCGATTGGCGAGTTTGCGCATCTTTTCAAGGCCAGACATGCCTCTAATGTAGCAATCATCTGGCAGACTTATAGCGTGGCGGAAGCCACGTTGGCCCATGGTGTAATGGCAGCACCGCGCCCTTTGGAGGCGCTTGTCTAGGTTCGAGTCCTGGTGGGCCAGCACTCATAACTTGAGGAGTTCAATGAGCGAGCGTCATCTTGCGGTAGTGGTTCTGGCTGCCGGGCAAGGCACCCGAATGAAGTCCTCTAAGCCAAAGGTGATGCACGAGCTTGCTGGTTTGCCGCTGCTCGGTCACGTTCTTGCCACCGCTCACAGCCTGGGTGCCGCCCACGTGGTTCCGGTGGTCCGCCACGAAAAAGAGACCATCACCGGTTACATCAACGCTTTCTTCCCGACCGCGGTTGTCGCCGAGCAGGACGAAATCCCTGGAACCGGTCGCGCGGTTGAGTGCGGTTTGGCTGCACTCCCGGAAGACTTCGACGGCCTGGTTGTCGTGACCAGTGGCGACGTCCCGCTGCTGGATGTTGCCACCATCGAGACCATGATTCAGACTCACCTGGACGGCGGCTTCGCTGCCTCGGTGCTGACCACTTTCTTGGACGAACCGCACGGTTACGGCCGCATCCTGCGCTCCACCGATGGCGAATTCCTGCAGATTGTGGAGCAGAAGGACGCCACCAAGCAGCAGGCTGAAATCACCGAGGTAAACGCCGGCGTTTACGTCTTTGACGCGCAGCAGCTGAAGCGCGCGCTTGGCAAGGTTGGTACCCACAACGCTCAGGGCGAGAAGTACCTGACCGATGCCGCCGCCGAGTTACTGCACGAGGGCCTGAAGGTTCAGGCCGTGAGCACTCCGGACGAGTGGCTGGTTGCCGGCATCAACGACCGCGCGCAACTGAGCGAAGTTGCCGCCGAGTTGAACTGGCGCATCTGCCGCGCCTGGCAGTTGGCGGGCGTCACCATTCTTGACCCTGGCAACACCTGGATCGACGTAACCGTTTCGATCGGTCAGGACGCCGTGATTCTTCCGGGTACCTACCTGCAGGGCACCACCTCGATTGGTGAGGGTGCAACCGTCGGTCCAGAGGTGGTACTAATCGACACTCAGGTTGGCGCCGGCGCCAAGGTCATCAAGGCTCACGCCACCAGCAGCCGCATCGGCGATGGCGCCAGCGTTGGTCCGTTCGCCTACCTGCGTCCGGGAACCGACCTCGGTGCCGACGGCAAGATCGGAACCTTCGTCGAGACCAAGAACGCCATCATCGGTGCCGGCAGCAAGGTGCCACACCTTTCCTACGTCGGTGACGCCGAGATTGGCACCAACAGCAACATCGGTGCGGGCACCATTTTCGCCAACTACGACGGCGTAAAGAAGCAGCGCAGCACCATCGGTAGCCAGGTCCGAACTGGCTCGCACAACGTCTTCGTAGCACCGATTACAATTGGCGATGGAGCCTATACCGCAGCTGGCACCGTGGTTAGACGAGACGTCAAACCGGGGGACCTTGGAATGAACGTAGCGCCGCAAAAGAACATCGCGGACTGGGTGCTTTCAAAGCGCGAAGGTACCGACGCAGCAAAGGCGGCACAGGCCGCCCGCGAAGCCGAGCAGCAGTAACTAAGGAAGAGACCAGCATGAGCGTAACCACCCCAAACAACAAAAAGCTGGTCCTGGTAAGCGGTCGCGCTCACCCAGAGTTGGCTGAAGAGGTTGCCTCGCTGCTTGGTACCAAGCTCACCGAGACCGTTGCCTACGACTTCGCAAACGGCGAGACCTTCGTACGCTACGAGGAGTCGGTTCGTGGTGTTGATGCCTTCGTGATTCAGGCTCACCCGTTCCCAATCAACCAGCACATGATGGAACAGCTGCTGATGATCGACGCCCTGAAGCGCGCATCGGCCAAGCGCATTACCGTGGTTTCGCCATTCTTCCCATACGCCCGCCAGGACAAGAAGCACAAGGGACGCGAGCCAATCTCGGCCCGCCTGATGACCGACCTCTACAAGGCCGCTGGCGCTAACCGTCTGATGTCGGTCGACCTTCACACTCCGCAGATTCAGGGCTTCTTCGATGGTCCGGTGGACCACCTTTGGGCGCTTCCGATTCTTGCCGACCACATCGCCGAGAAGTACAAGGGCGAGGCTCTTACCGTGGTTTCGCCAGACTCGGGCCGCGTTCGCGTTGCCGACATCTGGGCAGACCGCCTGGGTGCTCCACTGGCGATCATTCACAAGCGCCGCGACCCAGACCGTCCAAACCAGGTTCAGGTTCACGAGCTGGTTGGTGACGTCAAGGGCCGCACCTGTCTGCTGGTCGACGACATGATCGACACCGCCGGAACCATCGTGGCTGCCGCAAAGGCGCTGAAGGAAAACGGTGCAGCCAACGTAATCGTTGCCGCCACCCACGCAATCTTTAGCGACCCAGCGGTCGAGCGTTTGACCAGCGACGCGGTTGACTCGGTGGTTGTGACCAACACCCTGCCGATTCCGGCCGAGAAGCGATTCGAGAGCCTGACTGTGCTGTCGATTGCTCCGCTGATCGCCCAGGCGATCGACGCAGTGTTCTCGGACGACTCGGTCTCGCGCTTCTTCCCTGGCCATGCCTAAACAGCAGATCGGGCTGATCGGCGCTATCGCCGTCGGCCTGGCCTCGATGCTCGGGGCTGGCGTTTTCGTCGTATTCCACACGGCGTATGCCATCACGCCCACCGGCTACTACTGGGCCCTCGGCCTGGCTGCCCTCGTAGCGGCTATCAATAGCTGGAGCATCTACTCGCTGGCCCGCGCCATCGATCGTCCCGGCGGCGTCTATGCCTATTCGCGCATATATCTTGGTAACTCATTCTCTTTCGCTTCCGGCTTCGCCTTCGTCTTCGGAAAGATCGGTTCTATCGCTGCTATCGCGCTGGCATTCAATGCCTATTTGGCACCGAGTCTGAGCTTCTGGCCGGCGGCATTAGCGATTGCCGCCCTGACGTGCATCAACATTCTGGGAATTCAGCGCACCGCGGGAGTGGCGGCGTTTTTGGCCACGGTCACGACAATCTACTTCCTGGTGATTGGTGTTTCGGGCTTGGTGCTGCCAGCCCCGGTTTTGGTGCTGCCGGCTCCCGATGCGGCGCCCGCACTCTTCGATGTGTTTAGCGCTGCGGCCATCTTCTTCTTCGCGTTTGCTGGGTATGCGCGCGTTGCCACTCTGGGCGATGAGGTTCGCGATGCCAAGCGCACCATCCCGAAGGCGATCGTAATCTCGTTGTCGTTCGTGATGGTTTTGTACTTCGTTTTGGCCTTCGTGATGCAGAAGTTCCTGGGTTTGGACCTCTTCACCGATGCCGCACCATTCAAGGCCTTGGCTGGTGACTTCCTGCCGGTTTTCTCGGGTGGTTTCACTATCGCGGTTGCGGTGTTGGCTTCGCTGGGTTCGATGCTGGCGCTACTGGCTGGAGTTAGCCGAACCGCTGCTTCGATGGGAGAGGACCGTGAGCTTCCGGGTTTCTTCACCCGACGCAACCGTCATGGTTCGCCCTGGGTGGCCGAGGTGGTCATTGCGGCCGGAGCCATCGGGTTGGTCGCCGTCGGGGATTTGTCCTGGGTGATTGGTTTCTCTTCGTTTAGCGTGCTGTTCTACTACTCGATCGGTCACCTATCGGCACTGCGCCAGGGCAAGGTTGACCGGGTCATCCCGCGCTGGGTTGCGGTGCTTGGATTCTTGCTCTGCTGGTCGTTGGCGTTCACTGTGCCCGGTCCGGCTGTTCCGGTGTCGCTGGTGATTCTGGCGGTTGCGGTTTCGGTGCGTGGCTGGGTGCTGGCGCGGCGGGCGGCTCTGCCTTAGGCCCATGCCGCCCGTGCCAGGCGCGTCACAACTTCGGTGATGTCGGTGGGTTAGCTAGTTATGTTTGCGATCTACTACTTGCGGGTTGTGGCTGGAAACTCACTATCCCCGCTGACACAACACAGACGTAGTACATCGAGAAACACAACCCTTACCCCTCACACATCACCAAAGTTGTCTGGGCCGGCGTGCAGTTTCAGGGTGGCGGGGTAGGCGCGGGCCTAAGCCCCCAGCGCCTTCTTGATGCGCTGCACCGAAATCGGCTCCGAAGTCCCCAGATGCTGGGCGAACAGGCTGACCCGCAACTCTTCCACCATCCAGCGTGCGGACCTCTTGACGGCCTCCGAAGCACCAGAAGCAGCAACCAGCGCCAGCGCCTGATCTAGCTCTACCTGACCGGCACGATCGCGACCCGGGTTGTCGTTCAACTGCTCGACGCGACGCTTGACCGCCTGCACGTAAACCAAAATGCGTGGCAGACGATCCAACCCAGCCAGCGAGACGAAGCCGCCACCCTGTGCCCCTCCCACCACCGGGTGAACCAGTTCATCCAGGTGCGCCTTCTCGGCCGCCAAGACCGAGAGGAACGCGAAAGCCTTGGTGTCGCCGATGGCCTTGCCAGCCTCGCGAACCGCCACCATGATCTTCGCCACCAAGGCACTGGTGTCGAACACCGTATCCATCAGGTTCAACTGAACCGCCGAGCGCAACCGCTCAAACTCCGCCTTGGTGAAAATCAGGCCATCCGCCTGAATCTTGCGAAGCTCACGGTCGATCGAAGCCGCAATAACGTCATCGATGAACGCGTTGAAACTAGGGTAAGGCGCGGTCACCAGCGCCAGATTCTCCTGCTGGGTCAGGTGTTCCTTGACGTAGCTGGCGGGGGACTGGACACCGGCCTGGACCAAGGCGCGCACTCCGCGGGGATGAGCCGCTGCCTGCTCCGCCTGGGTGCTGAAGAGGCGGATGTCGGCAACGCCAGACTCGCCCTTGCGGCTGCCAGCCGAGCCACCCCCAGAACCCTTGCCAACCGCCACCAGCGCCGGGAACGCACGCACCACGTTGGCCCCGTGCTTTGACTCAATGCTCTGCGGCAGGCTGTCGAAGTCCCAGCCGGTCAACCCGGCACGCTCGATGTCGCTGTGCACCTTGGCAGCCACCGCAGCCACGGCATCGCGGTTACTTGACGCCAGCTTGGCCTGGAGTGCCGCCAGGTCGGTGCCGACACCAAGCGTCTTGGCCCGCGCATCAACCACGCGATACGTCATCTTGAGGCCGTCCGTCAGCCTTGAGACGTCGAAGTCACCGGCCGAAACCAAAGTGCCGGACAGGCGCTGCAGGGTCTCGGCCAGCACGGCAAGCAGGTTGCCCGTTGGCTCGGCCGGCAGCGCGGCCAGCGCCTTCGCAGCCCAGTCGTTGGCAGGCACCACGTTGCGCCTGATGGCTTTCGGCAAGCTCTTGATCAGGGTCGAAACCAACTCCAAGCGCATGCCCGGAACCAGCCAGTCGAAGGCGTCGGGCTGCAGCCCCGCCAGCAGCGGCAGCGGAACCTCCACCGTGACACCGTCATCCACGGCGCCCGGATCGAAGCGATAGTGCAACTTCAGCTGCTGGCCGCCGTGCTGCCACACCGAGGGGTGCTCCCGCTCATCGTGATGCGTCTGCTCTTCGCCCAGCAGGTCCTCGCGGGTCGCGGTCAGCAACTCCGGAGTGCTGCGACGAGCCTGCTTCCACCAACCCTCAAAACTGCGAGTCGAAACCACTTCCGCCGGAACCCTGGCGTCATAGAAGCGGAACATGTCCTCTTCGTCTGGGATCAGCTGCGGTTTGCGAGAACGCTCGGCCAGCGCTTCCAACTCGCGAATCAACGCGCGATTGGCCCTATCAAACGCCTGCTTCGAATCCCACTCGCCATCCACCAAAGCGTGACGGATGAACAACTCCCGGCAATACCCGGCATCGATTCGACTGAACTGAATCCGGCGACTTGCCACAATCGGCACGCCGTACAGGGTCACTCGTTCGTAGCCAATCACGGCACCCTGCGACTTCTCCCAGTGCGGCTCGGAATACTGGCGCTTGCACAAATCTCCGGCCAACTTCTCGGCCCACTCGGGGTCAATGGCCGCATTCATGCGCGCAAACAAGCGACTGGTCTCAACCAACTCGGCGCTCATCACCGCGGCCGGCGGCTTCTTCGCCAGCGCAGAACCCGGGAAGATCACAAACTTGGTGCCGCTAGAACCCAGGTACTCGTTGGACTGGCGCTTCGCAGCAACAGCCGCATCCTTGCCCTTACCGCCGGCCTTATCGGCCGCGTGCTTCTCGGTGAGCTGCCGCAAACCGATGTGGCTCAGCATCCCCGAGAGCAGGCACTTGTGAATGCCATCCGGATCGATCTTTGGCGCACCCAGAGTCAACCCCAGCGGCTTAGTCAGCGACTTCAACTGCCGCACCACGTCTTGCCATTCGCGCACTCGCAGATAGTTCAGGTACTCGGCCTTGCAGAGCCTGCGGAACGCCGAGGAAGAAAGCTTCTGCTGCTGTTCCTCCAGGTAGTTCCAGAGGTTCAGCAGGGTCAAAAAGTCGCTGGTCGGGTCGGTGAATCGGGCGTGCAGGCCGTCCGCCTTCTCGCGCTTCTCCAGCGGACGCTCGCGCGGGTCCTGAATCGTCAACCCGGCAACAATCACCATGACTTCACGGGTCACCGAGTGCTGACGCGACTCCAGCAACATCCGAGCAAAGCGCGGTTCGATCGGCAATCTCGCCAACGCCTGACCGGTCTTGGTAAGGCGCGGGTTGCCCACATCGCTGATTGCACCCAGCTCGCGCAGCAGGCCCAGACCGTCCTTGACGCCGCGCTGGTCCGGCGGCTGGATGAACGGAAACGCCGTGATGTCGCCCAAACCAAGGGCGGCTGCCTGCAGAATCACGCTGGCCAGGTTGGTGCGCAGAATCTCGGGGTCGGTGAACTCGCTGCGGGTGTTGTAGTCGTCCTCCGAATACAACCGAATCGCGATGCCCTCGCTGGTTCGACCACAGCGGCCCGAACGCTGGTTCGCGCTCGCCTGCGAAATCGCCTCGATCGGAAGTCGCTGCACCTTGGCCTTGGGGGAGTAGCGCGAGATACGCGCGGTACCGGTGTCGATCACATACTTGATCCCCGGCACGGTCAGCGAGGTCTCGGCAACGTTGGTCGCCAGAATCACCCGACGACGAACGCCCACCATCTTGGATGGCTCAAAGACTCGGTGCTGGTCGGCTGCGGAAAGACGCCCATAGAGCGGCAGCACCTCGGTGCCCTTGGCCAGCGCGCCACTGATGATCGAACCCTCGATCGCCTCCTGGGCATCGCGAATCTCGCTCTCGCCACTGAAGAACACCAGGACATCTCCGAGTGCCTCCTGCTCCAGTTCCTTCAAAGCCCCCAGGATGCCATCGACGTAATCGGCGGCGGTCGGCTCCTTGCTGGAGGCCTGCGCCTCTTCCTCGTCATCGGGATCATCCGACCGCGTCTCGTCCCGGTCGCCACCGAGCGGGCGATAGCGAATCTCAATCGGGTAGGTGCGCCCAGAAACCTCGATGATCGGGGCGTCGTTGAAGTGGCGGCTGAAACTCTCGGGGTCAATGGTTGCTGACGTAATGATCAACTTCAGGTCCGGCCGCTTCGGCAGCAGCTGCTTCAGATACCCCAGCAGAAAGTCGATGTTCAGCGAACGCTCGTGGGCCTCGTCGATGATGATGGTGTCGTACTGCTTCAGCAGTCGGTCGCGCTGCAGGGCATTCAGCAGGATGCCGTCGGTCATCACCTTGACCTTGGTTTCCGGCCCGGCCTGATCGGTGAAGCGCACCTGGTAACCCACCAGTCCGCCCAGCTCGACGGTCAGCTCCTCGGCGATGCGTTCGGCCACGGCACGGGCCGCAATACGCCGCGGCTGGGTGTGCGCGATGCTGGTTCGCCCCAGCTCCAGGCACATCTTCGGGATCTGCGTGGTCTTACCCGAACCGGTAGCACCGGCGATGATGACCACCTGATTGTCGCGGATCGCGCCCAGAATCTCGTCCCTGCGCTCACTTACCGGCAGCTCGGCCGGATAAGTAATGTTGAGGGATTGCACGGGTTAAGCCTAGAATAGAAGCAACAACGGCGAGGGCTGCGAGAAATCAAGGCCGTTATCGACGGGGTCGCTTACACAGCCATCCATTCGTTGGGTGGCTTTTTTAGTTCCCTCATTCGCCTGCGACCCTGCAACATCAAATCTTCACCGAGTTCAAACCCGCGCGGTTTCCACTCGGTGGCTTTCAAACAAGGAGACAAAATGTCTGAATTCAAGCTGGTCGGCGAGTTCCGCACCAAGTTCGGTAAGGGTGCTGCTCGTCAGGCTCGTGCCGCTGGTCGTACCCCAGCCGTCATCTACGGTCACAAGACCGAGACCCGCCACATCACCCTGCCTGCACACGAGACCGGTCTGATCCTGCGTCACAAGAACGCTCTGATCGAGGTCACCCTCGAGGGCAAGCCAGAGCTGGTTCTGGTTAAGGCTGTTTCGAAGGACCCTGTAACCCAGATCATCGAGCACATCGACCTGGTTTCGGTTGTTGCTGGCGAGAAGGTTCACGTAGAGGTTCCTGTTCACATCGTTGGTGAGAGCCTGTCGGGCACCACCATCGACCTGGAGCACAAGACCGTGAAGCTGACCGCTGAGGCAACCCACGTTCCTGAGTTCGTCGAGATCCACTTCAACAAGGAGGCCGCTGGTCACCACGTACTGGCCAAGGACGTAGTCCTGCCAAAGGGTGTAACCATGGACCTCAAGGCTGACGAGCTAGTTGCTTCGGTTGTCGAGACCCCTGGTGGTCACGCAGCTGACCTGGCAGCAGCTGAGTAATCAGCCCCGCAGCTAGCCGTCCAGTAATCTGGACGCATGTCTGACACATTTCTCGTAGTCGGGCTCGGTAACCCCGGGCCCGGCTACGCGTTTAATCGGCACAATGTCGGTCAGATGGTCGCCGACATCCTGGCCACCCGCATCGGGGCCAGCTGGAAGACCCACAAGGCCGGGGCAGTGGTGGCGGAAGGCCGCCTGGGCTTCGGTGGTCCAAAGGTGATTCTGGCTAAAAGCACCGGCTACATGAACACCAGCGGCCGCCCGGTCTCGGGGCTGATGAAGTTCTACGGCGTAGACCTAGCCCACACCATCGTCCTGCATGACGAACTGGATATCCCAGCCCACGACGTGCGGATCAAGGTTGGTGGTGGCCACGCCGGCCACAACGGCCTGCGTGACATCATCGCCGCCTGCGGTGGCCCCGAGTTTGTGCGCGTCCGCATCGGAATCGGCCGCCCACCCGGCCAGATGGAAACAGCCGACTACGTTCTAGCCAACTTCGGCACCACCGAGAAAAAGGAACTGCCGGTCACCCTGGAAATCAGCGCCGATGCCGTCGAGAGCATCATCAAAGAAGGCGTGACGGCTGCTCAGCAGCGCTTCCACGGCAAATAGTCGCCGGGAAAAACCACCGCCTGGCTTAGTCCCCGGAAGCGCTAGAGCTTTAGTCCGCAATAGTCCATCAGCGGCTTGTACGCGAAACGGAAACTGCCCACATCATTGTTTGTCGCGGGCGCTCTGAAGGTCTTCTGGTAGTACTCACCGATGTTCTTGGTTTTCCGCGCAAACCTAAACTGCTGGTTGGTTGCCCTTCCTTGGTACTGGTCGCCGGCCTGGCGCAGGTATCCGTAGGTAGAGCTCACACCCCCAGCCGCATCGACGAATTTTCGGTCCGAAACACCCTTGAGTTTCCTGGTGTAGTCGAATAGTCGCTGACCCAAATCTGCAATTCGAGTATCCGCCCACTCCGAAAGCTGCAGCCCTTGGCTGACAGTCACAACATCAATGTCGGCCACCGGTTTGCTGGTCAACCAATCTAAGCGAGCCTTCAGGTATCCAGCAGCCTCGCACATCTGTAGTTTGGCTACCGCCTTGGTCGTAGTGCGGACATCGTTCACGATCTTGGTGTCCAGCGGGCGATTGATCGCAATCAACCGCTCAGGGTGAGCCGGCACCTGCTTCATTCCGGCGCAGCCACCCCGAACCCAACTGCCGAACTTGGCTTCGTTGTCACTGATATCAACAGAGGCACCCAGCCCTTGGAATGCGGTGTAGCCGCCACCTAGGCCAACGCGTGCAGCGTTGGCATTTTCAATATCCGTCCCCGGATCTTGTGGTTCCTTCACCGAGAGACAGACACGACTGCCCTCTTGTGTGGTCCAGTCCAGCCAGTTGATTTGGCCGTCAGCGCTCGGGATTGGCTTGATAGTGCCACCGTACTGATAGCGCTCTTCGAAGAACGCGATCATTGCATTTGTGAAACCCGGATCGTTGGGGTAGGAGGTCGGGTTGTGACGGCGTAGCAGCGCAAAAATGTCCAGCAGCGCAGCAGCTTGATGCTTCCAACTGGTTGATTGCGCTGTCATACGCACTGTGCTGCCGTGGTTTTCGGTTATTACCTCGGCTGTATAGCTGTACTTTGGTTCGAAAACCAGTTTGGCAGTGGTCTGGCCAGGTTTGCCCAGCGGGCCAACCACAGCGGACGCATCCGGTAATTCCTCGGTGCGGGACAGGGCAATGGAGAACTTGACGCTATCGGAGGGATGAACGCCGTTCACCAGAATCTGCTCAGAACCAAGCCCGGCCGGCATCCAGCGGACCCTGCCGCGAAGGGTTTCGGTGCACTTTTCCTGAGCGTTCACCGAGTTCAGATCAAACCACTTGTCGTCTTTTGGCCCCGAGATGCGTGTGGCGCCAAACTCGGTTGCCCAAGCCAGGAAGTCTTCACAGACCTGATCAGTGTTGTCTTGGGTGTACAGGTTTGAGGTGCTGGCAAGGCAGCGGTCGCCCGGCTTACCGCAAGGCAGGTACTCTGTGATCCCGCGAAACTCTTGCTTGGACGCCAGTTTGGTAAAGAACGAGTCTTGCTTGGGCAGCGAGGCCATCAGGGCGTTGACTGCCTTGTCCGCAGTCGCATCTTGGTAACCCTGCAACTGTTTGCTGTAGTTGCTGGTGCTGATACCCACCATCACCCACATTCCGGCGGCGATAATCATCGCAATCAGGCAGCCAGCGCGCTTGAACGGGCTGGCTTTTTTCTTAGTCTTGTCGCCGTCGATCGGCTCTTTTTCTATTTCTGTCATGGCGTCCCCCAACGTTGCATAAACGCTAACACCACGCCCCGCACTTTGACAGTACAGACATAGTGCAACCGCAGGGAATAACTTTTGCTGACACCACGGTTAGCATTCTTCACGGATTGACTCGGGGCCTCATCCGCCCTTGGTCTGAAACTCTTAGGCACAACGGAGCGCTAGATGATCAAGTTCATTTCAGGCAAGAAGACCGCGTTCATCACGCTTTTGTTAGGTTTCCTTGCCGCCGGCCTGGTCTTTGGGCCACTAAACATGGCCACCGAGAGCACCAATCCGGGCATCGGCCTGCCGGCAAGCTCCGAGTCGGTCAAGGCCGACGCCATCATCAAGGACCTCCCGGGTGCCGATTCCTCCGCCATCCTGGTGGTCTATGCCTCTGACTCCAAGTTCACCAAGGACCAGCTGACCTGGCTGCAGGGCACGTTCAACCCACAAACCAAGATGCCTTCGGGCGGCGTGAACGAGCAGTTCACCAAGTTCACCAACGTGAAGGTAATGGGCAAGGCATTCGTGCCCCCAGCCAGCATCAGCAAGAACGGCAAGGTTGCCGTCGTGACCGTTCCGGTTGCTAAGTCTGATGCCACCGAGGAGATTGTCACCCGCGTCGAGGATGCTCGCAAGGTCGCCAAGGCAGACCTGCCGGCTGGCCTGACCGCCTATGTGACCGGCCCCGAGGGCTTCCAGGCCGACCTAGCCGGCGTCTTCGCCGGAGCCGACTTCAAACTTCTGATGGCCACCGTGATCGTGGTCGCTCTGCTGCTGCTGATCACCTACCGCAGCCCAATCCTGTGGCTGATCCCGCTGCTGGTGGTTGGAACCGCCGATGGCGTCTCGGGCCAGGTTGCCCGCCGCGTTCTCAGCCTGTTCGACATCGTCCCTGACGGCTCGGTGACTGGAATCCTGAGCGTTCTGGTGTTTGGTGCCGGAACCAACTACGCGCTGCTGCTGATCAGCCGCTACCGCGAGGAGCTGCTGCTTCACGAGGACCGTCACGCCGCCATGGCAAAGGCCATCCGCGAGGCCGGCCCAGCCATCATCGCTTCCGGCTCCACCGTGACTCTGGCCCTGCTTAGCCTGAGCTTCGCCAACCTGGAGGGCACTCGCTCGCTGGGTCTGGCATGTGCCACCGGTGTGGTAGTTGCCATGATCTCGGCACTCACAGTCCTTCCAGCCGCGCTGGTCATCTTCGGCCGCTTCGTGTTCTGGCCACTGGTGCCACGCGTCGGCGGCGTCAACAAGGCCCAGCAGGGCTTCTGGAACAAGCTGGCTAAGGGCGTCAGCAAGCGTCCGGCATTCGTCTCGGTGATTGGTGTCCTGGTTCTGGCCGCGCTGGCAATCGGTGCCGGTGGCGTGAAGATTGGTCTTTCGTCCACCGACCAGTTCCTGAAGACCCCCGAGGCCGTGACCGGTCAAGAGGTTTTGGCCAAGGCCTTCCCTGCTGGTGAGAGCACCCCGACCATCGTGGTGGCAAAGAACGAGCACGCCACCCACGTTGCCGAGGCGGTCGCCAAGGTTGACGGTGTGGCCTCCGCAACTGTCGCCGGCAACAACGCCGACTATTCGAAGATCAATGTGGTTCTAAACGCCGAGAGCGGAACCGCTGCCTCGGATGCCACCCTGGACAAGGTGCGAACCGCTGCCCACTCGGTGGATGGTGCGAATGCCCTGGTTGGTGGTCTTGATGCCCAGCGCCAAGAGGTCAAGCAGGCCTACGCCCACGACCAAGCCCTGATCATTCCGCTGATCCTGCTGCTGGTGTTCGTGGTGCTGATCCTGCTGCTGCGTTCGCTGCTGGCTCCGGTGCTGCTGCTGGTCACCGTGGTTGGTTCGTTCTTTGCATCGATGGGTGCGGGCTGGCTGGTATTCGTCAACATTCTGAAGTTCCCTGCGCTGGACCTCAGCGTGTTCCTCTACAGCTTCTTGTTCTTGGTTGCCCTGGGTGTTGACTACAACATCTTCCTGGTGACCCGTGCCAAGGAGGAAGCCGAGCATCACGGCGTCCGCCAGGGCATGATTCGCGCGGTTTCGGCCACCGGTGGCGTCATCACCGGCGCGGGTATCCTGCTGGCAGCCGTCTTCGCGGTTCTGGGAGTGCTGCCGCTGGTTGCGCTGGCTCAGATCGGTGTGATTGTTTGCATCGGTGTGCTGCTGGACACCCTGCTGGTTCGAACCGTCATCGTTCCTGCGCTGGCGTTCCTGACCGGCAAGAACTTCTTCTGGCCAAACAAGGCTCTGGCGGGGGAGTAGCCGGACGGTCTGCGGCCAAATCGCTGGTCGCAGACCAACCCTGCTCCGCCTACAATTGACCCCGTGAGTAACGCCCCACACAAGGTTTTGGCGCGCCTGTCGGCACGCCTGGCGGACTCCTACCCGTTTGCAAAAGTTCAGGCTGGCATCACCGGTGGTGCGGCCAAAAAGCCGGTCAAGCGTCTGGACCTGATAGCCCCACTCGGTGCTCACCCAGCCGTTGCGGCGGCCATCGCCGAGCTGCGCGCCAACGCCAAGACCGCCCGCGTTCAGCTGATTATCGTCGCCACCGGTCGCGAGGCCGAAGACACCGCGGCCGCACTGCGCGCCTATGACCCGCAGGCCGAAGTCCTGGAGTTTGCCAGCTGGGAGACCCTGCCGCACGAGCGCCTGAGCCCCAGCGCGGAGACCGTGGGCAAGCGCCTGAAGGTCCTGCACCGCCTGCACGAACTGGGCGGCGGCAGCGGCACCAAGGATCACCCGGCCACCGAGCAAACCACCCACGCTCCAGCCCTGGACCACAACGTCTATGTGCTGGCCAGCGTCCGTGCGGTTCTGCAGCCGGTAGTCGCCGGTCTGGCCGACCACCCGCCACTGCGCTTCGAGGCCGGCAAGGAGTACTTCCTGCCGGAACTAAACCTGAAGTTGGTCGAGAACGCCTATCACCGAGTGGACATGGTCACCAAGCGCGGCGAATTTGCCGTCCGCGGTGGCATCGTGGACATCTTCCCGACCACGGCCGAACACGCGATGCGCCTGGAATTCTTCGGCGACGAGCTGGAGGAGATCCGCCAGTTCAGCGTCACCGACCAGCGCACCCTGAACGAACTGGAAAACCACGGCCGTCTGGACAGCATCACCGTCTATCCGGCGCGCGAAATCATCATCACCCCGGCCGTTGCCCAGCGCGCCCGCCAGATGCAGCACGAGTTCCCAAACCTCTCCACCATGCTGGCCAAGATCGCCGAGGGAATGCCGGTCGAGGGCATGGAATCGCTGGCTCCGGTACTCACCGACTCGATGGTCAGCTTCGCGGAATACCTGCCCACCGACGCCCTGGTGCTGCTGCTTTCGCCCGAGAAGTCGGCCGCCCGAGCCGCCAGCCTGATCGAGACCAACGAGGAGTTCCTGCACGCCGCCTGGGATGCCGCGATTGCCCGCGTCGGCGAAACCCCTGACGACAAGCTGGCCGCCGCCAACAAGGCCCCAATCGACCTCACCGAGATGATGGCCAGTGGCAGCTTCGTCAGCCTCGGTGACTTCACCCACAATCTGGGTGGCCGCCCACTGTTCACGGTCAGCCAGTTTGGTGCCGATGACGACACCCTGCACCAGCTGAACCTGCTGGAGATTCCAAACTTCAAGGCGATCGATGCCTCGGTGACCGACTGGATCGCGGACCAGCTTTCCAACGACCAGCTGGTGGTGGTCAGCGCCGAGGGGCACGGCACCGGTGAGCGTCTGGCCGAGACGCTGGCGATGACTCGCATCGAAGCCAAGTTCGTGGATGAAATCCCCGAGGAAACCGCCGCCAAGACCGTCTATGTGGTGCAGTCGCCGCTGCGTCGCGGTTATGCCGCCCCCGAGGCCAAGCTGATCGTCCTCACCGAGCACGAGTTCTATAGCAAGAGCAACACCTACATCAGCCCGACCGCCCGCAAGATGGCCGCCAAGCGCGGTCAGATGGTGGACCCGCTGACCCTGAAGGCCGGCGACTACGTGGTGCACGAGGTGCACGGCATCGGCCGCTTCATCGAGATGGTGCAGCGCCGCAGCGGTGCCGGCAACCAGCAGCACATGCGTGAGTTCCTGGTGATCGAATTCGCACCGAGCAAGCGTGGCGCCCCCAACGACAACCTATTCGTGCCAACCGACCAGCTGGACTTCCTGACCCGCTACGTGGGCGGCGAGGCTCCGGTGCTTTCCAAGATGGGCGGCAGCGACTGGGCCACCACCAAGGGCAAGGCTCGCAAGGCGGTTCGCAAGATCGCGGTTGACCTGGTCAAGCTCTACAGCGCGCGCGTCAAGGCCAAGGGCCACGCCTTTGGCTCGGACACCGCCTGGCAGCGCGAGATGGAGGAGGCCTTCGCCTATGTGGAGACTCCGGACCAGCTGAGCACCATCGAAGAGATCAAGCGCGACATGGAACGCCCGGTTCCGATGGACCGCCTGCTGGCCGGTGACGTTGGCTACGGCAAGACCGAGGTAGCGTTGCGTGCCGCATTCAAGGCAATCCAAGACGGCAAGCAGGTGGCCATGCTGGTGCCAACCACGCTGCTGGTGCGCCAGCACGTGGAGACCCTGCACGAACGCTTCAGCGGCTTCCCGGTTCGAGTCGAGGCGCTATCCCGCTTCCAGAGCGACAAAGAGGCCAAGCAGATCATCGCCGATCTGGAAACCGGCGCCGTGGACATGGTGGTCGGCACCCACCGCCTCCTCAGTGGCAACGTCAAGTTCCGCGACCTGGGCCTGATCATCGTCGATGAGGAACAGCGCTTCGGTGTGGAGCACAAGGAGAAACTGAAGGAGTTCCGCGCCAACGTGGACGTCCTGAGTATGTCTGCCACCCCGATTCCGCGCACCCTGGAGATGGCCATCACCGGCATCCGTGAGATGTCGACCTTGGCAACTCCGCCGGAGGAACGCCACCCGATCCTCACCTACATCGGTGGCTACAGCGAGAAGCAGGTGGCCGCAGCCATCCGCCGCGAACTGATCCGCGAGGGCCAGGTCTTCTTCGTTCACAACCGAGTGGAGAGTATCGAAAAGGTTGCCAGCGACCTGCAGGAACTGGTGCCGGAGGCTCGCATCGCGGTGGCCCACGGCAAGATGAGCGAACACTCGTTGGAGCAAGTGGTTGTGGACTTCTGGGAGCGCAAGTTCGATGTTCTGGTCTCCACCACCATCATCGAAACCGGCATCGACATCCCCAACGCCAACACCCTGATCATCGACCGCGCCGAGAACTTCGGCCTGAGCCAGCTGCACCAGATTCGTGGCCGCGTGGGTCGTGGCCGTGACCGCGCCTACGCCTACTTCTTCTATGCGCCGGACAAGCCGCTCACCGAGACCGCACACGACCGCCTGGCCACCATAGCGGCCAACAACGAGCTTGGGTCGGGAATGCAGGTTGCGCTCAAGGATCTTGAGATTCGAGGTGCCGGAAACCTGCTTGGTGGCGAGCAAAGTGGCCACATCGCGGGTGTCGGGTTCGACCTATACCTGCGCATGATTGGCGAGGCCGTGGCCGAGTTCAAGGGCGAAAAGATCGAAGCGCCGGCGGA
>ERZ650311.559-NODE-559-length-22351-cov-13.872802_pt1 | contig 22351 bp, 22 predicted proteins | sample MGYA00376247_ERZ650311 | MGnify/ENA primary metagenome ERZ650311 (study PRJEB26733, sample SAMN07839324) | wastewater metagenome | biome: small river; feature: stream; material: water | place: USA: North Carolina | collected 2016-07-28 ...
GCTACATCAGTATCAGAAGCCTAAAACAATTAAGCCAAGTAGTTTACTTGGCTTAATTATTACGACTTCTTAGGGTGTGTACGATGTATACCTCGTCTAATGTTTACCATGTTGGTAAGTGCAAAGACTGTAAGTAAGTAACTAAGTAATTTTATTTAAGCATACTTACTTACAGGTGTTAAAAAAGTTTTATTTATATTATTAGCAACACCGCTTATCACGTAGTTTGTGTTGAGTGGTGTTGCTAGTTTTATACGCATTATGTCACCTTGAGTATTAAATAACCGTAACTCCCTGCGGCATTTACATCAACCACAACCGAATTAGTAATGCTATCGCTTAACACTGCTGCATTATAACTATCAACAACAGTGAATGACTTCCCAACGCAGAAATTAGGGGCAGGTACACGGTCTTTTACTGTTGAGTGCCAATCCATAAACCAATAAAACTCGTTCCCTTTTTTGACTACATAACTGCTAGTTCTCGTTGCTGATTTTTTATAAAAGTTACGATAGGCAACAACGCTAAAATAATCACCTGCGGTTAATGTTGTTTTTAAACCATCTATACAAGACATATAAAGTTTTGCAGCTTCGCTAATCTGCATTGCTTTATTGCTTGCATTTGTGCGTCTCACGCTTGGGTCTGCTGACTGAATCGGCAAGAACCCAAACGCACCGACAACACTATCGTTCATCATCAACATTCTATCGCATAGTTGACCTGTCGCTTCACATCTCGCGCTAGTCATATTAATACGAGTGCTAACACTAAAACCTGTCATATCACGCAAAGTGCTAAAATCATAAGTTACTGATTCATGCGTAAATGTTAATGATTTTGGAATGTAGTATCGAACCGCACCACTTACACCTGCCGTAAACTTGATGGCTTGCAAAAACATAATGTCTTGAAAATTCGTGACGTTATTTAATGCTAAAAAATCTTGATAAATTGTGCAATTACCATCCACATCAAACACGTATGACATAGAAACTGACAGATCAGACGTTCCGTCATATTGTGCAGGAGTTGGTGATGTACCAACTTGTGTGATTAGCCACTCAACAATACTGCTTCTATTCATAATCTCGTAACTTTCATTGAAAGTTACATTATCACTATAATAAAAAGTACCGTTCAATGTTGCTAATTGCTGATTGTCGACAGAGCAAGTTAATCTTCTGTTTTTAATAACTGGATACCATTGTTCAGATACAAATGCACTTGGGCTAAAACTTGTTGTATTTGTTGCACCCGATACATGAGTCAATGTACCTGTAGTTAAATTGTTAGCTGTTGTTCTACCTGCAACATAAATAAAACCAGTAACAACATCAACAATAACCCATTGATTAGTGCCATCAGTCCACACACTGCCTATATCAGCACTTGTTTTTGTGTGGCCTGTAACAGTGCATTTTGTTTTACCATACCCATGATTAGCACCAATTGTCCCTGTGAAAACTCTATAGGGCGCAATATCATCACCTGAATCTTTAAAGCGGACATCATTCAATTTTTCTTCACTAAAATTAAATACTTCAGATGTTGATAAATTTCGCGTCAAAAAAGGTTTGATAAACACTTTTAAAACATCAGACGTACTACCTGATAATTTAGTTTGTATGTAGCTTGGTGTTGTAGATGTATTGTCTAAAACGAGTTTTGCACCATCAAACATTTCTCTGATTTCAGGAGTAATTTTTGGTTTTTGCAATAATTTCTTAGAGCCATATTCTGACGTATAGTCTGTAGCAGTTGCTCCTGCCTCAACTTGTATTTGCGAATACGTTGGACTCGCTGCTGAGTACAGATTGATAACCATGTGCGTAGCTGTAACAGGTGCGGTTACAGTAAGCGGTAATGTAGTTGATCCGTTATAACTACCTACAATCAATGCTCCGTCACTAGCAGATGTAAAAAAAGCTAATCCACTACGGCCGCGAGTACCGCTGATTGTATATTGTTGCCCTGCAGTTACAGGGATAAAGGCAGACATACCCCAACCAGTAGCCCCATTAACTGCGCCTGTCACGCTATTTAAATAGTAGCCTGCTCTAACAGTTGCAGTATTAAATAGATTTTTGCTAGTAACGACTGTTTCATACTCTTTTGTTGCATTTGCTGTTGCAATTCCACCTGCTAGAGCGTCTAACTCTGCTTTAACTGCTGCGGTTAAGCCATCACGAGGCACTTTAGGCGCAGGAAGTCTCCAAGCCTCAAAAGCTGTTGCACTACTGCCTGCCTCAATCTGAATTTGACTAGGCTCTGCAATAGAAGATGATTGTACATTTACAACCATGTAATTCGCACCGACTGGTGCGGTCACGGTCAAAGGTAAACTGCCACCTGCAACATAAGACCCAACAGGTGTTGTTGTTAAATTTGTTGCATAAAAAGCCACACCCTCACGTTTAGTGGCATTAGCACTAATCGTGTATTGCTGACCAGCCACAACAGGGATGTAATCAGTACAAGCCCAACCACTAGCTAAATCTATAACGGCATTTGTTTTGACATATTTACCGACTTGTTTGGCGGATGGGTTATATTTGTTTCTTGGATTATCAATCTCTAAAGCTGATGATTCTAGTGCTGTGCGTGAGTCTTTAAGTGACGTAATATCAGTTGTATTTTGAGCCACTTGATTAGAAGCTGGATATGTTTTTTTATACACCGCGCTTCCTGCGCTGTTTAGGTATAAATCAACATAGTCATTTGTACCTGAAGCTACAACATTAAAATATTGGCCACTTGTAGTTGCTGCAATACCTGCGGCTGTTGTCGCGTATATTTTACCAGTTGCGATTGCTGCATCACGCGCCGCTTCGGATGCAATAACATCTAAGCCTGTTTGTACTCGGTCTAAGCCTGTTTGTACTCTATCATTTGCTGTTAAAACAGCTTGAGCTGTTGCCAAACCTACTTGTTCTTCTGCTCGTACTCTACTAATCTCAGCAGCTATTGCAGCAGCATTTGCAGTTAAGCCTTGTTGTGCTTCTATAATTTGATTAGCCAGAACAGCCTGCTGTAAAGCAATGTCCTCTGCTAAATTTTCTACGTCTACAAGTGTAGTCATACAGACCTCTGATCTAGTATAAATAAAATATTAGCGTATATTGACACTTTATAAATACTTACGCAAGTAAGTACCTACCCACAATTATTAGACCGCTTGCGCGGTTTTGTGCTTTTATACTTGAGGAATATTAAATAATGTTATTCACAAACCAACATAATATAGCTTTACCTTTAGCTGTATTTTTAGCTACAGATGACTATGACCACCAACCTAATGTTATTAGTGCTACCGCACTATTACGGTCTACTAGACAGCTTGTATTAACTAAACGTGTTAATCCTGAAGATAACCCTATTGATATTGCAGGACTGGTTTCATCACGTATGGGTAGTGCTATTCATGCAGCTATTGAGAAAGCATGGACTAACCCTAAAGAAGCATTACTTAAGCTAGGTTATCCTGAACATATTGCTGATAGTGTTATTGTTAATCCAAGTTCAGATGAAATTAAAGACAATACTAAGACTATTCCTGTTTATATGGAACAACGTGTATCTAAACAAATTGAGGGATATACAGTATCAGGTAAGTATGACTTTGTAGCTGAAGGTATTGTTCAAGATTTCAAAAGTACAAGTGTTTATGGTTATTTAAACCAAACCAATAAAGAGAAATATGCACTTCAAGGAAGCATTTACAAATGGCTTAATCCAGACATCATCACTAAAGACTACATGATTATTCATTATATCTTTACTGACTGGTCATCAGCAGATGCTAAACGTAATAATGAATACCCCCAAGCAAGAGTCTTATCACAACGTATTCCTTTACTTAGCATTGAAGATACTGAAGATTTTATTGTTAATAGACTTACTGCTCTTAAGCGATATAAAGATGCTAATGAAACTGATATTCCATTTTGTGATGAATCAGAATTATGGCGTAAAGAATCAGTATGGAAATATTATAAGAACCCAAATAAAACAGAACGTAGCACTAAAACATCTTCAGATAAAAATGAAGTATTTGCTAAATTTGTTGAAGATGGTGCTGTAGGTATCATCAAAGAAATTAAAGGTGAAGTAGTAGCTTGTCGCTACTGCTCTGCTTTCTCTGTATGTACACAGAAAGATATTTATTTAACTACTGGTGAGTTAAATATTGATTAACCTATTACTTACTTAAGTGAGTACGCAAAATGAAAAAACCGTATAAAGAAATGTCTTATCATCCGATGTCTGAAAAGCTTGTTTCTATTCTTCAAGCCAAAGCACAAAACAGTAATCCTCTGTTCTTTCGAGTAGTTACTGCTTTCTATCTTGGCTTAGTAGCTGCTCACATGAGAGCTAGTATTAAAGGTTGGGTAGGTAAAGATAATATTCCTATTAATGTTTACTCATTGGCTTTATCGCCATCAGGTACAGGTAAAGGCTTATCTACCACTACTATTGAAAACGAAGTCTTAGGGCAATTTAAAGAAGTATTCTTAGAACGTACATTTCCTATATGTTCTGATATGAATTTAGAACAATTAGCTGTTAAGCGTGCTAACCGTAGTGGTACAGCTATGGAAGATGAACTGGCTAAAGTACAAAAAGATTTTATTAGCTTAGGTTCATTACTCTTTAGTTTTGATAGTGCTACATCACCTGCTATTAAACAAATGCGTCAAAAGCTATTAATGGCTAATTGTGGTGCAGCTAATCTAATTGTAGATGAAATAGGTGCTAACTTATCTGCATCTGTAGAACCCTTAACAACATATCTTGAGCTTTATGATAAAGGTTTAGTTAAAGAAAAATTAACTAAATCTACCTCTGATAATGTACGTTTTGAAAAGTTATCTGGTGCTACTCCTGCTAATACACTGTTGTTTGGTACACCATCTAAAGTATTTGATGGTGGTGCTACTGAATCCTTACTCTTTGAATTATTAGAGATGGGTTATGCACGTAGATGCTTTTTTGGTTTTGCTAAAGCTAGTACCAAAATTAAAAACCAAGATGCTAAAGTAGTTATGGCTCAATTATTTGCTCAAGAGCATGACACATACCTTGAACACTTAGCAGATAAGCTTGGTATGTTAGCTGATGCAGTTAATATGAATAAAGTAATTTTATTACCTGAAACCAGTATTGAATACTTAATTGAATATCGTATGGATTGTGAAGCTCGTAGTGAACAACTACTTGAAACAGCTAACTTAGCTAAATCTGAGTTAGACCATAGATACTTTAAAGTATTAAAACTTGCAGGTGCTTATGCTTTTGTAGATGGTTCACCTGAAATTACAGTAGACCATTTAGAGTATGCTATTAAATTAGCAGAAGATTCTGGAGAAGCTTTTAACCAATTAGTAACACCTGAAAGACCTTATACCAAATTAGCTAAGTATTTAGCTTCTACTAAAGCTGACTCTACTTTAGCTGACTTAGATGAAGATTTACCTTACTTTAAAGGTTCTAAAAACAATAAAGAAGAAATGATACTTATGGCTACTGCTTGGGGCTATAAGAATAATATCATCATTAAAAAAATCTTTACTGACGGTATTATGTTCTTACGTGGTGAAACCATTGAACAAACAGATACCAGTAAGATGTTACTGTCTTATAGCGGTGATATGACTACTGGTTATGTTAATGCTAAAGTACCTTTTGAAAAACTTAATAAGCTATTCCAACTAGATGACCACCATTGGATTAACCATCAACTTATTGATGGTGATACTGGTAATGGTTATCGTGATACACGCAACTGTATTGCAGGTACTAATTTATTGGTTTTAGATATTGATGGTACTACTAACCTGTCAACTGCTAAGTTATTACTCAAAGGATATAAAGCTTGGTACTACACCACTAAAAGACATACTGAAACTGAGCATAGATTCCGTATTGTCTTACCTATGAATTACACCTTAAAACTTGATGCTAATGAGTACAAAGAGTTTATCAATAACGTCATACAGTCCTTACCGTTTGATGTAGATACTTCTTGTAATCAACAAGCTAAAAAGTGGTTAACCCATAAAGGACATATTGAATACACCGAAGGTGACTTATTTGATGTATTACCCTTCATTCCTAAAACCAGTAAGAATGAAGAGCGTCAAGCTTTACTACAGTCCCAACAGTCTATGGATAACTTAGAGCGTTGGATATTGAATAATACTGGTGAAGGTAATCGTAGCAATATGCTTATCCGTTATTCACTAATCTTGGTAGATGCAGGTTTTACTTTTGATGTTATTAAAACCAAAGTATTAGACCTTAATTCTAAATTAGCTGATAAGTTAGATGAAGTAGAAATACTTACTACCATTCTTAAAACCACTGCTACTGCTTTAGCTAAGCGTGGTAATCCTTAAATCTTATTAACTTATATAGCGCACTTACGTGCGCTTATTTGGTTTTATACAGGAGAATTAAATGACAGAAATCAATGATAACCTAGTATTAGTCTGCGGTGAGAGCAGTACAGGTAAAACTGCTTGTTTACGTAACCTTAAAAACGTACTTTATCTTAATTGTGAATCAGGTAAGAAAGTAGTTTTCAAGCCTGATGCCTCATGGAAACAAGTAATTATCACTGACCCTTATCAAGTCTATGAAGCATTTGACTGGGCTAAAGATAAAGATAAGTACACGACTATTGTAGTAGATGGTTTAAACTACCTAATGGATATGTTTGAATCATTACACGTATTAGGCGTTAAAGACACTATGAAAGGTTGGAGCAACTATGCTCAATTCTTTAAAAACCTAATGCAACAACACGTAGCTAAATCACCTAAGAATGCAATTTTTACAGCACATACACGTACACTCTACAATGAAACTTCAATGGCTATGGAAACTAAAATACCCATTAAAGGTGCATTAGCTAATACAGGTATTGAATCATTCTTTAGTTGTATTGTAGCTGCTAAAAAGATTAAGCTTACTGACTTAGAAAACTACAACAATGACTTACTTAACATTACCCCTCGTGATGAAGCAGTAGGTTATAAACACGTATTTCAAACCTTAATTACTAAAGACACTGTACAAGAGCGTATGCGTTCCCCTATGGGTTTATTTAGTGATGAAGAAACCTTTATTGATAATGATGTTAAATTAGTCTTAGACCGTTTACATCAATACTATGCGTAAGTAAGTAATTACTTATATTTAAACCAAAGAAAGAAAGAGAGTAAAAACTATGGGTAGTTTTGCAAATTTAGGAATGTCTGATGATATTCAACAACCAGAAGATAAAGTTGGTGGTGGTGGTTTTAGTGCATTAGCTTCTAATGTATATGCTGCTGTTATTAAATTAGCTTATAAAAGTGTAGCTGTCAGTGGTGCTATTGCTATCAACTTTGAATTTGATATTAACGGTAAACCTTACAAAGAAACCATTTATATTACCAACAAGAAAGGTCAAAACTTTTACTTAGATAAAGACAATAAGAAGCAATATCTTCCAGGCTTTATTACAGTTAATGACTTGGTTTTATTAACTACAGGTAAACCTTTAGCTGAGTTAACTACTGAAAAGAAAGTAGTTAAAATTCGTGACTTCCAACAAAAGAAAGATGTACCTACAGAAGTAGAGTGCTTAACACCTTTACATGGACAATCTGTCTTATTAGCTATTCTTTTAACTAAAGAATTTAAGTCTAAAAAAGAAGGTGATGAATACGTACCAACTGATGAAGTACGTGAAGTTAATAGTATTAACAAAGTAATGCACTTGGCTTCTAAACGTACTGTAGCTGAAGTTAAAGCCAAACTTAAAGAAGGTGAATTTATTAATCAATGGTTATCTCGTTGGGAAAACCAAGTGAATGATAAAACAGCAGGTAAAACACCTACTGCTACTACTAAAGCAGTAAGTTCAGGTGCTACAACTGCTACTACTTCTAGTAGCTTATTTGATGATTAATACTTAAGTAAGTAAGTGTAAAGCCACTACTAAGTGGCTTTATCTTTTGGGGTATTTATGGAATTAAAAATACTCTCGTTAGATATAAGTATGTCTAACTTAGGTATGGCTAAAGCTATCTACGACACAGAGACTCAGCAATTAACTATTACCGAATGTATGACTATATCCCCTGTCATAACTAAGACTAAAACAGTACGTCAAAATTCAAAAGATATTGAACGTGCTAAGCAACTCTTTGATGGTTTATTTAACCCAATGAAAGATGCTGACATAGTATGTGCTGAAGTTCCTGTAGGTAGTCAATCAGCTAGAGCAATGTGTAGCTATGGTATTTCCGTAGCTATTCTTGCTGCTGTAGCAATCATCAAACCAAACTTCATAGAAGTATCACCTCTTGAAGTAAAGCTCACTGTAGGTTCTAAAACAGCCTCTAAAACCGATGTTATTAAGTGGGTAGTAGCTAAGCACCCTACTGCACCTTTAGAGCTTTATAGAGGTCAAATAAACCTATCTAAAGCTGAACACCAAGCTGATGCCATAGTAGCTATTCATGCTGCTATGAAAACCCCTTTATTTAAACAAATCATTAACCTTTATAAGGACAAACCATGAAACTTATTTTAACTCAAACTGACTTTAAAGCTGCTTTAAATGCTTACTTACTTAATGCAGGTTTTAATGTAGAAGTTACTGACTTACCTGCTTCTATGCCTGAAGTAGAGTTAGATGTAACACCTCACTTACGTGTATCAGGTAATTCTGTAGGTCATGTTGTAGCACCTGAACCACAACCAATTCAAGTACCAGTTAACGAAGAAAATAAACCAACACGTAAACGCAGAACTAAAGAAGAAATTGCTGCTGATGAAGCCAAAGCAAAAGCTGAATTAGAAGTTGCTACAACACCTGTTGTTATACCTTTAGATGATAATAAAGAAGTAGGTACTCGTACTGTTACTGAACCTGAGTTTACTTTAGATGATGACGATACACCTAGTGAAGATTCATTAGGCGATATTGTCGATGCTATTGCACCATCCACTAAAAAAACAACTACTTCTATTTTTGATTTAGCTGATTAATTTGGTTTGTTGTTTAGGTATTAACCCTAGACAACAACTCTAAACTCTCTACGTATTACCGTTCACTACCACATAGGTAGCTTAGAAACCATGTACAAGGAATCATTGACCTCAAGCAATGTTAGAGAGTTTAGAGTTGTTGTTTAAAACAATGACTAACATAAACCAAGTAATAGGAATTAACTATGTCAAATACTCCAGACCAAGCTCAACGTGAGCAAGATACTCAACAAGAACAAATTATTGTAGATGCAGGTTTAACTAATCCTCGTGTAACAGTAGAGCAAATTAATACTTTAATGGGTACTGTTGAATATGAAGTATTACCAGTACCTAACTCTACTTTAACCTTAGCTGTAGCATGGCTACTTATGGGTTCTCGTAAGTTTAAACTAGCTATTGGTGAAGCTGCTTGTGTTGACCCTCGTAACTTTAGTGCTGAAAAAGGCGCAGAGTTTGCTATTCAAGATGCAGCTAATAAAGCTCGTAGTCGTTTGTGGGAGTTAGAAGGCTATGTACTTTCAGTTGTTCTACAAAATGCAGAAATTGAAACAGCTATTCAATTAGCAAACTCAGTAGAGTCTTATGACCCTAATAACACAGTGAACTCTTAATATGGTAATTAAAATCATTAGCTTAGTTATGCTAGTGGTTTGTTGTATTGCCATAGTGTTTGTTGCTATAGCCCTATTCAAGCTACTAGCTATTTTATTGATGTTATGGTTTGTACTTTGGCTTTGTTGGCAAGGTATTAAATCCATGTTTAGTGAATCTGATAAGCCTCCTTGATTGGAGGCTTTATTATTTATAGGTGATTTATGATTAGTGTACATCCTGAGTTTGTACGTGCTGCACTACAAGCAAGATATGATGAAGTAGTTAGTTTATGGGGTAAAGATGCTTCAATAGCTCTGTGGGAACAAGCATTAGATATGCTTTGTGATGTAGGAGAACTAGATGAATCCCCTTCTTATTATGTTGATAATTATTTAGTTAATGGTGATTTTATTCACCGAGAAGAACAATCAGATGATGAATGGTACGCATTTGGAGAGTATCCTGCAATGCTCTATGACGATAAATATGCTTGTTTAAGGTTTTACTTATGAATATTAAATATAGTCCTGAAACCAATCAAATACTGTGTGGTGTTACAGATATTACAGAAGATTCTGTAGCTGCTGTAGTCCAATGGATTATTAGCAACAATATAAGCATGGTTGTTAACAACCAAACCAGTAATGAAGTATGGGTAATTATATCTCAACAGCTTAGTGAAGCTGATAAAGTAACTTTACATTGAGGTGGTTAATGTTAAACCAACAGCACTTAGAAAGATTAAACACCTTTCTTGATAACATAGAGACTGCATCTGCTGATTATGAAAGAGATGATGTAGCTTTAGTTTTAGGGAAAATTCTAGTAAACCTACTACGCATACTTAACATATCAAGCAGTGAGTTATTAGATTTACTATTACAACAATTTCATGCTTTTGATTTAGCAGAAGCCATAGAAGATAATCCACAAACCAAAAAAGAATTACCTATTGTGTTTTGTTTAAACAGCTTGTATCAAGAAGCTAGATTATTAAAATTAGAAGGTAAAGCTTACACTCTGTTAGATGACTTCTTTAATACCCATCTTGATAGAACTCTCTAATACCCTCTATTTTGCGTTATACGCAACGATAACAGCAAAACCATACAAACCCACTACCTTAATCATTACTACGTGCTGTAGCTTAGCTATGCACGTATAGGAGCTATTTATGTTTACTTTACATTGGGCATCGTATGATGAAACCTCTTCTGAATTGGATTCAAGCGTTGTAGGAGTTTTTGATTCTTTAGCAGAAGCTGAGTATAAACTACAGGAGAATATAGATGAGACTGTAAGTTACTATGAAGAAACTAGCTACACTATAAAACAAGAACCCAGTAAAACTACTTTCACTACTGCGTATGGTTACACCATCTGCTATTGCATCACAGAATTTTAATAAGGTATTCATTATGTCTGCAATTAAACAAGTTACTAAATATGAGACACCAGATGGTTTATTATTTGATAGTGAAGATGAAGCAATACTACACACTCAATGTGCTAATGCTCAAAAGCTTTATGAAGATGTGGCCATGTCTGTTGAAACAGACGAAGGAATTTATGAAGTAGATTTCACTACTTATTTGTCTTGGCTTACTGAAAATACCCAGTTAGCTGAAGCAATTTTAAACATATCAAAACAGGGTAAATAATTATGTTCACTGTTAGCGAAACATTTATTCGTAGTGCTTTTAATAATTGTATTTATGAAGTACAAGAATATTTAGAACCAACTAAACTCTGGGACAAATTTGTAACTTATATGCTTGAAAAAAGCACTAATACATTTTTGGCAGAATCCGTACAATATTACGTTGCTTGTTACATAGAGGGAAATTTTATAGATAGGTTAGATGAGTATCCTGATTTAAGTGATGCTCAATGGAATGATTTATGTATTACTTCTTGTTTATTTTTTAACGAAGAATTTGCATTTCAAAGTTTTAATTGAAAGGTAGAATAACCATGTCAACATTAAGCCAAATACAAGAACTCACTGAAGATTTAAACAATGAGAGTAGTAAACACCCTATTGACTCTATTGTAGGTACAGAGCTTAAAGAATTATTGCTAGCTGTAATTAAATCTTTAGAAGCAACTAATGAAGAACTGTTAAGTGCTTTATTAGAAGTTAAGTTACCTGAAGATATTGCACAGATGGCTACTGATAAAGATGTATTGCCACATTTATTAAGAACGATATAGCTTATAAGCTACTAAAACTATTACCTACCCTATCTACACTACGCTTACGCTACGTTTGTAGGGTAGGTAATAGTTTTAGTACCGATAATTAAAATAGTGAAGCACAAAGCAAACGTAGCGAAGCGAGGCTTGCTGCCAGTGCGAGAACTATTTTAATTATCGGTACATATAATATATTATTAATTGCAATAACTATGCCAAATAAAAACCTAACAAAATCAATAACTTAAGCTCATTTTTATACTATACAAAAATTTAGTTAATCATGTATTTTATATGGATAAAAAAAAGATAATCATATAAATTACATGATTATCTTTATGCTATTATAAGTGTTCCCCAACACCTTAAAGAGCTTAATAAGTATGAAACACTTTGAAGCTGTTGTCACGCAAGATTTGTTTGATGACTCCACTTTTTATGTAGCTAAAGGTACTCAACTTGGTTTAATACCTCCACAAAGAAAATACAATCCTACCCCACCCTTTAGTCGTATAGGTAATGGTATGCAAGGTAAACAAGGTACTTCTTACCCACTACTACAAACTATGCTTGAATTTACTAAACCTGAAGCATGGTTTTTTAGTTTATTACTCAAAGCACATCAAGAAGATACTGGCTTGTCTGATATATCAAATCTTAACTTTTCTAAAACAGAATTAAACACGCTATCAAAAGCGTATCTGTCACTACACTCACGTAACCTAGTTAAACGTATTAGGCGACAGGTTTACATGATAAATCCAAATGCAATTATTACAAGTAACTGGAAAGACCATAATAATCTTTGGAGCAAAACACCATGAAAATTAAAAGATACCCCATAAGCAAAGACATCCAAAATAGGATAGAAATGTTAATAGCAGGTATGGATAAAGCTTACAAATTTAAAATTAAACGTAGATTACTACGTGCTTTTAAAGAATGTATGCGTATCGAAGAACAATCTAAACAAGCTCAAGTAGTTTGTTGGTATCACTGGAATCTAACAGAGTAAATTATTATGAAAGCAACTATTACACAGCCTGTAGTAACAGAAGAACATAGACATGGTACTACTTGTCAAAAGTTTAACCATCCTAGTTATGCTCAAATACAAGTATCTCGTATTAATGGTCATAAAAACTTATATGACTCAGATTTTAACTCCCGTAACTACATAGCTTTACGTATCCATAAAAGTGAAATGATACGTGATTTAAGCCATGACTGCCATCACGAAAGAGAGCAATACATTGAAGTAGCTATGTCTGAAGCACAGTGGGCAACATTAGTTTCATCCCTTAATAGTCAAGGTGTACCGTGTACTTTAACTTATTTAATGGGTAAAACTATTGATCATTTACCTGAACCTACTAATCGTATTAATCAGTTTGGGTCAGAACTGTCTAAACACTTAGGTAGTGCTGTACAACAGCTAACTGAAGCTATGGAACTAGTTAATATGCTTGGTTTAAGCAAAGCTAAAACAGCAGCTTTACTTAGCAAGCTATCTAAAGCACAGGCAGATATTAAAAGTAATGCTCAGTTTGTTGAAAAGAGCTTTAATGAACATATGGAAAACCAAGTAGAAAAAGCTAAATGTGGAGCTAATGCCTATATGTATCACCTTGTACAACGTGCAGGGTTACAAGCCTTAGCTAAAGAAATACAAGCTTTAGAAGATTCAAATAAAGATTTAAACCAAGAGTAAACTATTATGCCCAATATTTTTAACTCACCACAATGTAAACCAATTTTATTAAGACACGCTAAAAGTAAGCTAGATGCTTTTGGTAAGCTAGGTAATATAAAAACTTATGAAGATGGTTACATTGCATACTTAATAGATAGTGTAGACGAAGTAATTTATATTATTACTTCTACACGAAATCCCTATGAACCTAAAAAGTATAAGTCTATTACTGCTGCTGTAAAGGCTATGGAAAGTATAGGCATTACTACAAGTAAGGTTACTGTACTATGAGATTAAGCTCACGTTGTTTAAGCCGTAATATCCATAAACCATCTTTGTATTGTATGGTTAAAGAATTACATCCTGCATACAATAGAATTTATGAAAACCAAAAACCAAGAAATAAGTTTAAGGTTTTATATCGCCTAAATTCTAAAGGTGCAAGATGGGTAATTAAACATCAGTTTGTAGTTAATCAAAAAAGAATAAACCCAAGACCTAAAAAAACATAGGTCTGGGTTTGTTGCTATAGTGCTACGTTTAAAATACCCCTACATCAAATAAAGCACTATGAGCATTAAACACACTGGCTTCAAAAGGTGAATTACCAATATGAAATACAGCTAATGGGTCTAGTACACCTTGAAAGTTAGTGAAATGGTCAACTGCTATTTGTTGGCCAATAACACTAGCCATACGTTTATCTAAGAGCTTATACAATACAGCTTGTATGCGTAAGAAGAACTTAGTAAACATAAACAAACCAATGTCATTAGCATATTGCATACCCCTTGAAGTAGGTACGTCATAGTTAATGAATGTCTGTGATGCTTCTAATACTGCTTCATCAAACTTCATACCACCCTTCTGTAAATGCTCTGCTAAGGTGTACTTAGCTACAAAGTCACTTAATTGTGTTGTAGTCGCTAAGAACTGATACCCTTGTGTGCTTGGTGATAATATCAACCAGTTACCTGCTGTTTTAACAGCATTAGGAATCCAACCAGTAGCATTATCTACTTTCTGTTTAAACTGACTTGTATATGTATAGTCAGCATCTTGAATAGTTACATCTTCTACAATAGAGGATAGTAACCCTGCCTCTACATATTTGGTTATTGGATTACGCTTTAATTGCGCTTCTAAGACACCTATACGCTGTTCTGTCTGCTTAACATCCTTACCTGCTAATAAATCATTACGAAGCTGTATAAGCTCAGCATTTTGAGTCTGATAAGCTCTTACATTGGCTACTGCAAATGACCAATTCTTAATAGCTGTAATAGGGTTAATACCGTGAGCCATAAGCGTAAATAAATTAGACAATACGTTATCCCAAAGCACATCAATACTTCTAATAACAATAAAATCTTTAACTACTCGCATAATGTCTTGAATAGCTTTTTCTACCTTTACTGCTTTATCAGCAACAGTACCTTTAAGGAACATATTAGCTACTGGATTACCTAATAATGTATTAGCAAAGATAACAAAAGCTTTCTCAGCAGCATTACGGTCTTTAGCTAACTTATTGAAGATATTAGCTACAGTATATTTCTTAAAACCAAAAGCTAATAAGAATGCTTCATTACGGATAACAATAGGTTCTCCTTTACCGTATAACTCAGTAGCTCTTTGCTTAAAGTCATGTGGTAACATTCTCCACATCTCTGCTACTCTAGGGTCTTTAGAGTCTTTAGATAACTTCAAGTAAGCATTAGGATTCTTTTTAAAGTTATCTTTATAATCTTGAAATAAGACATCAGCTACTTTCTTAGACTGATATTCTTTTACTGGTTTATAGAAGTTAGCTCCTGCATAAGCACCTAGCAAATCAGCAAAGTTATTATTACGGTCTAATAAACTATTGCGTGTACTACCTTCCATTTCATAACTATAACCAATGACATAACCCTCTGTATCATAAGCAGCTATTAACCCACCTTCCTGTTTAAATGGGTCAAACTTATCATAAGGAATCTTAGATAATTGTTGAGAACTTGCATTTCTACCTTTAACAATAGGTGTTAACAAACCATTCCATTTACTAGCTACTTCATTACCTTTACGACTTGGATTACCTAAATCAACAGCACCAGATACAATACGTTGATAAGCCATATCATTATGTATCATCATGTACTTGGTTTCTGTTATATCTAATGGGTCTTTCTTTAAGCCAGTAGGTGTAATTAGTTGCCAACCTAATGACTGTAGTGTTTCTACTTCTTCTTTAGATTCAGCATATTTAATGCCTTTGTATGGGTTAGCAATATCAGGTAACCAACCTTTATTAAAGTTTAAAGGATTATCTTTAAACAAAGTTTTAGCTTGTTCTACTAAACCATAATGAAGATTTAAGATACCTAATAAAGCTTCAGGTTCTTTCTTATAAAGACTCGTTACAATATCTTTATCACCTTGATAAGTGTATTTAAGCGCATACATAGAAACCAATAAATCAATGTTCTCTACTAAAGCTTCATCAACATTAGTTACATCAGCTTGTTGGTAATGTGTACCTAAACCAACAGAGATAGCTCTAGCATTCTTAACTAGCCCATTTCCTCCAATAATTGTCACCATGTATTTAGCTAATAACTTACTAGCTACCAACATTCCATTTCCATTGGCTTCTTTAGCAATGCTCTGTTCTAATACTTTAATCTCATTGTTTAAAGTAACCTCATCTCCAATTAAATCCATCACTTCTTCAAGTTCAAACTTACCTGTTAAAGCTTGTAAATCAGCACGTAAGATTACATTAGTAGTTGCTAAGTGTTGACGCTTAGTAAGTTTATTAGGCTCTTTAAACCAAGAAAGAATAGACTTCTTAGTACCATCACTAATGTTCTGTCTTTCATGTGCATTTTGGTTTCCTTGTCTAATTAATACATCCATCACTTTACGCATACCTGTAGCAGCACTAGCTTCAAGCATAGCATTCATAGCTTCACCTAATCTTTCATTAGGTCTTAACTCATTACGCATACTTGTAATTGCTTTAGGGATACTCTCAGATACTGCTTTAGCATCTAATGCCGCAATAGCACCAACAGCACGTAAAGGCAAATATTTACTGTTTAATAAAAAGTTATTAGCAGCTAATTTATCTTTACTTGCTTTAGCTAAAACATTTAATGGTGTTGTAACTTTACCTATTAGATTCCAAGCGTGTTCCCATATAGCAACTGTCTCTTGTCTGCTTCTAATATCTAGCTTAACTAAGTTATCAACTAATTGGCTTATTTGCTTATGTACTGGATTACTTGGATTTAACTTGACGTACTTATTAGCTAACCAACTAATAGCGTATTTAAGCCAAGAATTAGCAGTATCAAACCAAGTCTTTTCTTTACTTGGTTTAGGACTAATCGTGTTAAAGCCAAGCAAGTTATGTACTTCTTCACTTGCTAAAGCCATAGAAATAAATCTAGCTTCAAAACCTTTCTTGGTTGTGTCGAATATAAAGTCATACTTCTTCTTAGCAATACTACGTTCTAAGCGTGTAGCAGTATTCCAATCACCATTATGAAATGACTCCTCATTCATTTTAGCTTTGGCTTCTTTAAATACTTTAAAGAGTTGACTAATGTTTAGATTACCTGCATTAGTAAGCATATAAGTCTCTACAGCAAGCTGTAAAGCCTGTTGTACGATAGCTTCTTTAGCAGATAAGCTAAACCCTGCATTACGTGCTTCTGATGCTTGTAGGTTCTGTATTTCGTTAATACGTTGACGTGCAGTATCATCAGCTTTGTATAGCTGTCCTATGCTGTCTGTAATGATATTATTGAGGTGTTGGCTAAACTCACTATTGCTATGGGGTAAACCTTGCATAACTGTTAACGAATCCATCTCATTTACAGAATCATTGTAATCAGTTGTACTTTGATGGGTACGGTTACTAGGTGTAGGTGGTACACTAGCTTGTGTAATCTCATCAATTAACTTACCCACTTCAATATAAAAGGGTACTAATAAAGTAGCATTCTGCCCTTTTAAACCAAGTAAGTTAGCTACCTTTAATACAAAATCACGAACAAAGTTAGACAACCTTTTTGTGGTAGATTCTTTAAACTCACTATTCACAGGTGTTTCAATAGCAGCTAGTACAGCTTGTACTCTCCTATCTGTTAAACCATAAGAAATAAACTCATGGATATTTTCAAACTTATTGATAATACTTAAACGAGTAACAACTCTTTCAACAGCATTACCTGCTTCATCTATTGCACCTGTAGCAACAGTATAAGTAGGTTGTGCTATGACAGCTTCTTTTTGCTCTTGCTTTAGTTTATCAACTAAACCAAAAAATCTATTTACCTCATTAATATTTGCTTGCACTTCTTTAAGTTGTGCAACTATATTAGCATAGTCCTTGTTTTCTTTATCAAACTTAGCATTTAAAGAAGTACGTAAAGTTTCAAGTTCTATCTTATAATCTTTAAATGACTTACCTTTAGCTTTACCCTCTATTACTTTTTTTAACTCTAAGTATGCTAAACCGTCTTTACCAATAATGGTTTCACGCAATGCTTTTACACTGTTTAAAGCAGCAATAGCTTTTTCTAAGCCTTTAGTATTACCTGTTCTCTCGGCTTCTTCTAAAGTATTGATACGTTGGGCTAAAGCACTGTGTAATAGCTCATGGATAACCAATGCTATAGATACTTTAGAATCAGGTATAGCAGTTATCGTAATAGTATTGGTTTTTTCATCATAGTTACCATAACCCTCTGTAGCTATATCCTGTTCTTGGTAACGTATAGTTAAACCAGTAGGTATAAGCTTTTCAATTAAACCTAATACAGCTTTATGTTCTGGTTTACTGTTAAGCTCTAAGTAAGGTTTAAACACTGTGTACTTAATGTCTTTACCTTTATTCTCAGTTAGATATTCAGTAATACTCTTATTATCAATAGCAATACCATCAGCTTCTTTAGTTATTAAAGCTAGTAACTCTTTCTCTTTGGCTTTAAGTAACTTAATCTGTTTATCCATTTCTTTGATGTGTTCTTCAGTAACTAATACTTGACCACCTTCACCAGAGAAATGGTGTACAGAGTGTAAGTTCTTTAGTTGGTTTAACTTGCTAATATCTTTAGCTATTAAAGTTTTAACAAGAACTTCTAGTACCTCTTCAATATCCCTACCATTACTATTGAATGTTTCTTTCTCCTCAAGCAACAACATATCATTCAAAGCACCTACAATACCTCCACTAAGAATGGCAGTACCTGTCACATCCAATAAAACATTTTCTGTCTTGTCTTTAACTTCTTCCCCTAATAAAACTTGTTCAAATAGTTGGGATAAGGTGTCTGCATATTCTTTCTTTAATCCTAAAGATTGAACTACACTTTCTAACCCTTTGTAAGAACGTAGCAATGATTCTGCGTGTTCTAAACCAAAGTGATATTTAGTCATAGCTTCTAAGTAAGTTTCATTCTGTAGTAATGTACCTGCTACAAACTTATCTAAGCCAAAGAATGCAGCATCATGGGCATTCAGAATACCAAAGATAGCTTGTACTGTAGCTGATACAAAAGCATCTATACTTTGAATAGCTGTAGCACCGTTCTTAACACCACCTTTCTCAAGTACCTCCCTACCTAAATTAGTTGTAGTAGTAGCAGGTGTTCCATCACGTTTGGTGTATCTAGTGATTACTTGTCTTAAGTCAGGTCTTTTAGAAAGTAAAGAGGTTGTGTAAGTGCTATCGTATAAACGTAAACCACTTGCTAAAGCATCTGTTTCAGAGGTAGCTTTGATGCTAAACACTGTCTTTAAAATAGGAGCAAACTCTAATAGCTTGTTATCTATTTCCTCCATCTCTGCAATAGTTAAAGTAAAATAACCTCCAAAAGTTTTATCCTTTTTACTTTCTATTTTTGCATCAATAAGCGCATTTCTAAGTTGGTTATATAAACTAAATGTACTGTTCTGAATCTCTGTGAATAAATCACGAGACGCAATAAACTTACCTGCAAATTCTTCTGTAGCTTCCCATGCAGCCTTACCAAACATAGCTGTACTAGCAGACATTAAGTATTTTTCTATAATACGTTCAGCATCTCTACCAGTATGAACAAAGCTGTTTTTTGTTGAACTTGTTTCTTCACCATTTTTATCTAAGTTACTGGTTGTAATAACTTCAATTATTTCAACACTACCAGTATTAAAAGTAAAACTTAATAAATTTTCAGGTCTGCTTACAGGGAGTTTTATGTCACTCAAACTACGATACAATGAACCACGCACCTGACGTACTTTAGTAGAGCTTGGGGCTAGAAAACCATAGCCTAATGCGTTTTGGATATTGGTTTCCAATGTCTGAACGTCTCGTTTAAGCCCTGCATAAGCAATTTCTAATGCTGCCATGCTATCGTTATCTTTTTTGCCTTTAGCTTCAGCATAGGCTTTACGATTATCTAAAGCCTCACCACCAATACTTTCAAACTGGTCATAAATGTTTTCTAAAAAGTCTCTAGCTAAAGCTCTCTGTAACGCTGCTTTACCTGCTGAGTAGTTAAATGGAACACTCCAAGTTTTAGCTATTTTTCTAATAGCTTTCATATCGTCTTTAGATAATTGTAATTTAGTGAACAATGCTAAAGTAGCTTTTGCCCATTCTTTATCTATTTTTTCATTAGCCAAATTAGCTAAAGCTTCTCTAATTTTATTACCAAAGGATACATAATAATCTTCAATCCCTTTCATGTAATTATCTTGCATAGACTCAGTTTGTACGCCTGTCTCTTGGCGTAAGAACATACCAACTTGTTGTAACAGTTCAGGTGTAGCAGTACCCATTAAGATATTTGCAGAAGCTACACCATCATTAACACCGTCAGAGCTAAATGGAGTATTAATTTCTATGTTGGTTTTACCTTCTTTAATAGCTTTAAAGTATTCAGCAATAGCAATCAAAGATTGTAAGGATTGAATACCCATACCACCTTTATCAACAAACTTACTAATAGCTTCTTGTTGTTTTGTATCAATAGTATCATTCTCAATGAGTGTAATCATTGCATCAATAGCAGGTTTGGTTTTTTCAGAGAACAGGTATGCAAGCAATGAGCTTACATAGTGGTCTCCTCTCACTTTATCAGTAGTAAAGAATTTATAGCCAGGTACTTGAGAATTAATACTACTCCCTAAAGGTAAATCTTCTAATCCTTCACCAACAGCTTGAAAGAAGCGTAATATGTTGTTTAAATCTTCAGTACTGTCTGATTTAATATTCAATGTAATATTGTGTTCTTTCTTATTAGCCATAGCTCTATGAACTTGGTTTGCCTGTTCATTAAAGAAAGTAGCTGTAGTGTGCATACGACTGTTTTGTGCTACATCTTGAGGACTATAAAACTCAGCATACCCATCTGGTTTTGCAATAATATTTGCCCATTGCAAACCATTTTCTAGCGCATTCCAAATATCCTCAGCAGCAACAATAACACTATCTCGTCTAAGTATGTGTACTTTCTCTAAAGACTCCTTATCATACCAAGCATTGATTAGTTGCCTTAAATACTTACTATTACCACCAATACCTTTGAGTTTATTAAGCACAGAGATAGTATTCTTACGCATTGTAGAGGCGTGTTTATGCGCTTCTGTTAATAACTCTTTCTGGTACTCAGAAACTTTAGCATCAGTGCCTCTAATACTATCTTGTACAAATTTAGTAGGCTCTAATAGCTCAGGCATACGATAACCATTATCTGTACTAAATAAATCCTGTAAGAAGCTAACAGTACCTTCATTGGCTTCCTTTATAGCTTCTACTGTAGGTAATACTACCTCTTCTTTTTTACCTACATTTACAGGTTTAAGAGCTTCAAAGGTAACTTTACCCTCATCATTAATAACTAAGCTACCTTTATCATTAAAAACTACATTAGAACTAACAAAGGTTAGTTTGTTTACTTTGCTTAGTGTGTTTGCAGTGCTGTACCCTGCTGCTATCATTGCATCAGATATTTCAGTAATAGCTGTTGAATCTAGTAAGTTTTCTTTTAAGTAACCAGACTCTACTAAAGTATCTAAAGCCAGTTGACCTAACGCCAGTTCTACACGCTGTTGTAAATCTACATCGCCCTGTTTATCTACACTCAAACCAAGAGATTTATAAATACTTTTACCAAGCTCTCTTACAACTGTTTTAACATCAGCACCCACATACTGTAAGGCACTACTTACTTCATAAGGTAATGGTGCTTTAGCGTCTAAACGAAGTAGCTTACGTACATCTTCTTCTTTGTTACCAACCTTAGTACCATTAACAATTAGGTATTGGAATGCACTAGCAGCCATAGCAGTTAACATATTCGTATCTAAGTTGCCTTTTGCATCTCGGAAATACAAAATAACATTCTGAGTAGGTGCGTCAGGTGCATACTTGTTATTAATGTATCTATTACTAAATAGATTACTGGCTATCGTTGAAAAACCTAATTCAAATTTTCTGAATTGTTCTAACTGCTTTAACTGTTCATCAGTAATCTTATAGCTAGGTTCTAAGTAATTACTTACATAAGCACGTACCTCATTAAAAGTCTTAGGTAAGCTTTGCATAAAGTTGTTTACAGCAACTAAAGGATTAGTACCTTTGGTTTCATCTTTATTTAGCTTTTGACTAAAGTAAGCTTTAACTAAGTTAATAGTAGATAAAGGTTTAGTACGTTCTTCAGCTATAACTTCTTTAGATAAACCTTGAAGTACAGTTACCTTACCGTCTTCTACTTCTGCTGTAGCAGCTGTAGCTGCTGATTCAGTGTTGCTATCTGGTTGTAATTCAATACTTTCATCAGA
>ERZ650311.560-NODE-560-length-22319-cov-5.818272_pt1 | contig 22319 bp, 18 predicted proteins | sample MGYA00376247_ERZ650311 | MGnify/ENA primary metagenome ERZ650311 (study PRJEB26733, sample SAMN07839324) | wastewater metagenome | biome: small river; feature: stream; material: water | place: USA: North Carolina | collected 2016-07-28 ...
ATGCCATCACGGTTTCGAATCCCCCGTTTGGCCGCAACAACTCTCTAAGCATCCCGTTTTTTAATCACGCCGCCGAAGCTAGTGATTTCATCGCATTCGTCGTGCCGCGCTCTTGGCGCAAATGGTCAGTCATTAATCGACTCGATCGCCGCTTTCACCTAATTCATGATCAAGACCTGCAGATTGACTATGTCGACGAAACCGACAGCCCGCTGCACGAAAAAAACAACCTCAAGACCTGCTTTCAAGTGTGGCAAAAGCGGTCAGAGCAACGGCCGATTTATCGCGTCATCGACATGGGCCTAGTGACCAAGACCGATGCCGCCAATGCCGACGTTGCGCTGACTCAATTTGGCTTCGGATGCGGCACCGTGGCGACCGAATTTAAGCGAGAGCCCAACACCACAAAATTGTTTTTGAAAGTTCGCGACGCCGAGGTTCTTGCGGCGCTCAAACGAGTCGATTTTTCAAAGTTTTATGTCAACACGGCCTACACCGAGGCCTTGTCGCTTCAAGAGGTTAATTACCTTTTGAATGAGGCAATTTTCGGGAATCCCCACCTAGAAGAAATCAGTTGAACCACCTATGAGCATGATGCGTGGCGGCCGCGGCCGCGGGCCAAAAGACGACGGACCGAAAGCTAAATTTAGCCAGCTGTTCCCCTATTTGCGTGAGCACAAAAAGAACCTGTTGCTTGCCGTGGGGCTCTCAATTTTTGGCGCCGGGTTCAGCCTTGCTCAGCCAGTTCTAACCGGCCAGGTAATTTCAGCAGTTCAGGGCGGCAAAGACACCACCTGGTTAGCCCTCGGGCTTGTCGCGATGATCGTTGTGGCCGGAGTTGCCAGCGGCTGGCAGTACTACATTTTGGTCAAAACCGGCGAGGGTGTTGTGCTCAGCGCTCGTCGCCACCTGGCTGCCCGCCTGCTGCGTTTGCCAATCGCTGAATATGACCTTCGTCGCACCGGCGATTTGGTTTCACGCGTTGGTTCAGACACAACCTTGCTTCGGGCTGTGCTGACTCAGGGTCTCGTCGACAGCGTGGGCGGCGCACTGGTCTTTATCGGTTCGATAGTGGTTATGGCAGTTCTCGACCCAGTGCTGCTTGGGCTGACTTTGCTAGTGATTGTCATTGCGATTTCATCAATAGTTTTCACCGCACGACACATTCGTCGAGCCACCACCAAGGCTCAAGAGCGCGTGGGCGCTATGGCGGCTGCCGTCGAGCGAGCTCTCTCGGCAATTCGCACAATTCGGGCGGCCCGAGCCGAAGAGCGTGAGTCACAGGCGATCTATCGCGATGCCCACGAGGCCTATGAGCAAGGCGTGAAAATTGCAAAAATCTCGGCTGCGATTGCACCAATTGCCGGAATAGCTATGAACGGTGCATTCATCGTGGTGCTCGGTGTTGGTGGCTTCAGAGTCGCAGCTGGCCAGACAACTGTGGCCAACCTAGTGACTTTTGTGCTGTTGCTGTTCTTGATGGTGCGCCCACTTGGCCAGGCCTTTGGCGCCTATTCATCAGTGCAGAGCGCACTGGGCGCGTTGGCTCGAATTCAAGAGGTCATCACGGTGCCAATAGAAAGCGAATCGGTGGTCAAGAATGTCTCAACCGGAGTGCGCGCGGTCAATGACATTGCAATTGAGTTCAAGAATGTCTCGTTTGAATATGCAAACAGTGATGGCGGCAAGGTTCTAAACGATGTCTCAATTCAAATTAAACGTGGCTCACGCGTTGCGCTGGTCGGCCCATCGGGTGCCGGCAAATCGACCATCCTTAGTTTGATTGAGCGCTTTTATGAACCAACTGCCGGCACGATTTTGCTAGATGGCCAGCCGGTTCACGCGATCAGCCGCGAAGACCTTCGTGCCCAACTGGGTTATGTCGAGCAAGACGCCCCGGTTTTGGCTGGGTCAATTCGCGCCAACCTGCTGCTCGCGTCACCAAACGCAACCGACGAGCAGCTGGTTCAGGTTCTTGAGCAGGTCAACTTGACCGAGGTTCTAAACCGCCACGCAAGTGGGCTCGATGCCGAAGTTGGCGAAAACGGCATCATGCTTTCGGGTGGTGAGCGTCAACGCCTTGCAATTGCACGCACTCTGCTTGCTGCTCCCCCGATTTTGCTGCTCGATGAATCAACCTCGGCGCTTGACGGCGTGAATGAGCAAAAAATGCGTGAGGCAATCGATGCTGTTTCAAAAAATCGCACCCTGATTGTAATCGCACACAGGCTCTCAACCGTGGTCGACAGTGACCAAATTATCGTCATCGAAAACGGTTCTGTGGTTGGCGTCGGCACCCACAGTGAGCTGGTCAAATCAACTCCGCTTTACAAAGAATTAGCCAAGCACCAGCTGCTAGTTTGAATGGTGAAGCACCGATAAATTTCGGTGCAGCAGAATTCAAAGTTGAAAGGTCTGCTGTGAGCTATAACCTGATTGATTCGTTTGGCAACCCCACCGATCGCAACACCGCCTTGGCGCTTGATACCGCGGATCCGCTTGCAAAATACAAGTCTGAATTTCACATCAGCGACCCTGATCTTTGCTATCTCGATGGCAACTCGCTGGGCCGACTGCCAAAGGCAACCATCAAGGCGGTTAATGACTTTTTGACCGAAGAGTGGGGCACCGAGCTGGTTGATGGCTGGTCTCACTGGATCGATGAGGCGCAGGCCGCGGGCAACCTTTTGGGCCGAGCAACACTCGGTGCCGCCGAAGGTCAAACTCTGGTTCAAGACACCACTTCGGTCAACTTCTATCAGCTTTGTGTTGCGGCGATCAAGGCTCGCCCAGGTCGCAAAACCGTGATCATTGATGCCTCAAACTTTCCTACCGATCGCTACATTCTCGCCGGCATCGCCGAGAGCATGGGCTTGAATATAATCACCCTAAACAACGATGGCTCTGGCGGGCCTGGCGCGGTTGACATCAACAGCGACTGCGAAATGATGACTGCGGCCGAGCTCGAAAAGCACCTAAACGATGATGTTGCTTTGGTGACCCTGCAGGTGATTCACTATCGCTCAGGCTCACGCCCTGACGTCAGGGCAATCACCGATTTGGTGCGCAAATATGGCGGCTTGGTGGTCTGGGATGCCTCGCACGCCGGCGGAGCCATCGAATTGAAATTTGACGAGTGGGGTGTCGACCTCGCCGTTGGCTGCACCTATAAATATGGAAATTCGGGCCCGGGCGCACCGGCTTGGCTCTTTGTCAGCAAGCGAATTCAAACCCAGCTGCACGCGCCGATTCAAGGCTGGTTTGCAAATGACAAGCAGTTCGAAATGGGCCCGTTCTTTGAGCCCGCAGAGCATATTCGTCGCTTTCAAATTGCCAGCCCATCAATTGTTGGCGCGCGCATGGTGCAGGCCAGTTATTCGATGATCGAGTCAGCCGGAATGCCGGCGATCGCCAAAAAGGCCGCGATGGGCACAGAGCTTTTGGTGGCCCTGTTCGACGCCTGGCTGGCGCCACTCGGCTTCACTCTGATGACTCCGCGTGACCCAAACCAGCGCGGCGGCCACATCACCGTTGGTCACCCAGAGGCCAAGAAAATCGCCGCTGCCATGCGCAAATTCACCAACACGATTCCTGACTATCGCACCCCCGACAGCATCCGGTTGGCGATTGCACCGCTGCCCACCAGCTATGTCGAAATCTGGGATGGCATGAATCGCATGCGCGAGCTAGTCGAGAGCAAGCGTTATCTCGAAATTGAAGACAACGGAAGCCGAGTCACCTAGTGGTTCAGATTGAACAACCCAACGAACACCAACGCGATCAAAAGCACATCACCTATATCAGCTATCTGAAGGTTGATGAGCTGCTCGAGCTTCAGCAGCCTGAGTCTCAAGAGCACGATGAGCTGCTGTTCATCATCATTCACCAGACCTATGAGCTGTGGTTCAAGCAGATCATTCACGAGCTGGGCGCGCTGCAACAGGCGCTCGAGAGCGCTGACACACACCGCTCGCTGGCTATTTTGGGGCGCGTGCGCACGATTATGAAAACCTGCGTTGCCCAGGTCGACATTCTTGAGACCATGACCCCGCTGCAGTTCAACTCGTTTCGCGGCCGCCTGTCATCATCTTCGGGTTTTCAGTCAGCGCAATTTCGCGAGGTTGAGGCAATCTTGGGCCGCCGCGATCACGCTGGCGCTGGCGCCGACAAAGGCACCGGAATGGGCATGGCCGAGCACCTAATCGAGGGTTCGCCAGCCCGCGCACGCGTTGAGGCGGCAATGCAGCGGCGTTCGCTTTATGACAGCGCGCTTCGCTATTTCGATGCTCGTGGCCACAAAATGCCTGAGCATGTTTTGAATCGCGATGTCACCGTTGGCTATTCATCAGATGAGGCCGTGCAGGCTGTTTTGGTTTCGATGCACAAGACCGATCTTGAGGCAGCCACGGTTGCCGAGTCGCTGCTCGATGTCGACGAGGGCTTGCAAGAATGGCGCTATCGCCACGTGAAGATGGTTGAACGAACCATTGGCCGCAAGCCTGGCACCGGTGGTTCTGACGGGGTTGGCTATTTGGCCTCGACTCTGTTTCGCCCGGTATTTGCAGACCTTTGGGCTATTCGCAGCCAGCTCTAGGTTGTTGAGAACTTTTTTGCCTGTCTGATGTTGCTGCCAGACTCTAAAAACTGGCAGATGCGCGACTTTGTCTAGTCCAGTTAACGACAAAACCCCTGGCAGCAACCAGGGGTGAGTCTGACACTCAGGTGAGCGTCGAATCGGAAACACAGTCCGAAGAGATGCCTCTTTTCGAGTATGGCACATAAGGTCCCCGAAGGGAACTTTATTTGTGTTTCTGGTTTTCGCTCGTTGGATCGCGTCCGGCGATAGGAAAAGGATATGTCTAAAGAACATCTCCTGGAGTTGCTCCTAACGGCAGCGAAAATTGTCATCTTGGCAATTGAGCTGTTGCTTTTAGTTAACTAGCCAGAAGAAGCCCCGGGCGGTTCACCGCTCGGGGCTTCCCATTTTCACAAGTATTTCTACGGTTTTTCTCGAAACGATTTGATCTCGAGATCATTTGCGTGATCCAATTACGAGATCAGAGAAAAATGGGGGTCTCTAATGAGCACTGCTGGCACCGAAAAGCTCAAGCAACTAATAACTTCTTTTGACCAACTTGAGGTCGAAGATTATCAGCGCGTCTATGTCTGGACAACCGACGACATGACTGATCTTTTTAATGACATAAAAACCTGCCTCAGCTCACCGCTTGATCGAGACCATTTCTTTGGAACGCTGATTTTGCAATCCGATGCTGCAGGTGGCCACCGAACCGCCAAAGTTGTCGACGGGCAACAGCGCCTCACTACGACCATGTTGCTCGTGGCGGCAATTCGCGACGCAATCTATCGACTTGATATTCATGAACTGCCCCCTCAGGGAAACATGCTTCCTACAAATGTTGCCAACGAGGCCTGGTCTTTTCTGATTAGCAATCAAGACATGACCAAACACCGCTTCAAGCCAAATCGTCTACTGAGAAAAATAATGGAAAACTCAGTAATGCCTTTGCCTGCTGGCCAATTGGATGTCCCTTGGGGCAACAAAACGTCTTATGACAAGCCAACAGCCCTCAATAAACCTTTTAGACGTGCAATTAAGCACGCACGCGAGCTGATTGAAGAAGACCTAGCTCCTTTTGAATCGAATATTGAAAAACTAAGCCGCGCCAATGACCTGCTGAACACCTTGTTCAATCGGTTTACCGTCTTAAAAGTAATAACCAATTCAATTGATGAATCTCTGGAGATATTCCTGACACTCAATAGCAGAGGACAAGAACTCAAGTCGTCAGATCTCGCCAGGGGAGAAATTCTTAAGAGTCTTACATTTGGCCTTGACCAAGAGAAGGACATACAAGCGGTTCACGCCACAAATCTCAATGAGTGGGAAGACATGGGGCAGCGAGTTAATGACCATGAGGTATTCCTTCGGCACTTCTTGGTGGCAACTGGCGACAAGCCAGTGACAAAAAAGATGATTCTTCAAGAAGTTCACTCACGTTTGCATCCAACGAAGCCCGATGGCTTCACTGAAATTAACCGGGCTATGGATTTCTGGAACCAGTTGAGAAGAGCGTCGATCGACTACAACGACATTCTTAGGCCAAACTGTGCCGATAGACCAAAGATCTATCTAGAGCTCATGGATGACTTGCTTATGAGTCATCGTGTGTTGTTTCTAAATGTAATTAACCGCGACTTGAGCGGTTCGGATTTTGAAGAGGTGACGAGGCTTGCGTTCGTCCTATCGTTCCGCTGGACACTGCTAGGCATGAACGCGCAAGACCTGGAGAACTTGTTTAGAAAAGCTGGCAAAGATTTCCGTGAAAAAACCGACGTAGCTCGACTCGTCCAGATTCTTAGAAGCGAGGCTAAGGCGCTGCCTGAGATCCCTCGTAAGAAGTGGGAGAAAGAAAAGGATACGGGAGCACATGGCCGCTCGCTGCTTTACATGATTTATTGGAACCTAACGGGCAATGGGATCAAGTGGCCGAGACATGAAATGCATCTTGAACACATTGCACCTCAGGCAAAGACCGATGCATGGGTGACAGAGTTATTTGGTCTCAGTGAAGTAGACGATGATGACTATTCAGATCTGATTAGTTCTATTGGAAACTTGACGCTTCTGGATCCAAGGATCAATCTGAAGGTCCAGAACGACACATTTGCCAACAAAAAGGTTCGCTACCAAGAGAGCGTCATAAACCTAGTCACCGATTTACTGCCGATTGACAAGTGGGATTCAGAAATTATCGATAAGAGAACTCAGTGGCTGGCAGAAATGTTTGAAATTATTTGGTCCATCGATGTAACTACGGACAAAGTTGTCTCATTCAATGATTGGCTATCTGCATAGCTTCAAGCAAAGCAGCAACTAGCGCCCGGCGCGATCAACCACATTTTTGACCAGCATTGCGCGGGTCATTGGGCCGACACCACCTGGGTTTGGCGACAGCCAACCGGCAACCGCCGCGACACCTGGGTCAACATCGCCGACCAAAGTTGCGCCCTCTGGGCCCTCAACTCGAGTGATGCCGACATCGAGCACTGCTGCCCCGGGCTTGACCCACTCGGGCTGAACAAAGTGCGCAACACCGATGGCAGCCACCACAATGTCGGCTCGGCGAACAGATGCCTCAAGGTCGCGTGAGCCAGAGTGAAGCAAGGTGACTGTTGAATCAATGCCTTTGCGGGTCATCAAAAGTCCGAGTGGTCGGCCAACCGTGATGCCGCGACCGATGATTGCAACCTCAGCCCCGCGAGTCGGCACTTCATAGCGCTGCAATAGTTCGACGATGCCGGCTGGGGTGCAAGGCAGTGGCGAGTCGAGTTCGCCTGAAACACCGAGCACCAGCTTGCCTAGGTTGGTCGGGTGCAGACCATCGGCGTCTTTGGCTGGGTCGATCAACTCAAGCATCTCGTTGCTGTCTAGGCCAAGTGGCAGCGGAAGCTGCACGATATAGCCGGTGACCTCTTTGGCCTCGTTAAGTTCACGAATAGCCGAGCGAACATCTGCTGCCGACGCAGTTGCTGGCAGGTCAACTCGAATCGACTCGACCCCGACCTGCGCACAGTCGCGGTGCTTGCCCGCGACATAAGAGTGTGAACCAGGGTCGTCGCCAACCAGCAGCGTGCCCAAGCCAGGGTGAATGCCCTGCTGCTTCAGCGCGATGACGCGTTCGGCTAGTTCGGCCTTGATTGCCTTTGCGGTTGCAAGGCCGTCTAACTTAATTGCGGTCATCGAGTTGCTGCTGCCTGACTACCAGTTTTCGAGGCCGGCATATAGCGGGAAGGCCTCGGTTAGCTTGCGAGTGCGGGCGCGAAGTGCCGCGATGTCAGGGTTTGGCAACAGAACGCCAGCGATGATTTCGGCAACCTCGGTGAACTCAGCAGCGCCAAAGCCGCGAGTTGCCAACGCTGGGGTTCCGATGCGAACACCTGAGGTGACCAGTGGTGGGCGTGGGTCGTTCGGAACCGAGTTGCGGTTGACGGTGATGCCGACTTCGTGAAGCAGGTCTTCGGTCTCTTGGCCGTTGATCGGTGCATTGCGAAGGTCAACCAAAACAAGGTGAACCTGAGTGCCGCCGGTCAAAACCTGCACGCCATTGCCAGCGACATCTGGCTGGGTTAGACGGTCGGCGATGATTGCGGCGCCCTCGATGGTGCGCTTCTGGCGGTCTTTGAATTCATCGGTGGCAGCAGCCTTGAATGCGACCGCCTTTGCAGCAACCACGTGCATTAGTGGGCCACCCTGCTGACCAGGGAACACCGATGAGTCAATCTTCTTGGCATATTCAGCCTTGCAAAGAATCAAACCTGAACGCGGACCAGCCAAGGTCTTGTGCACGGTGGTTGAAACCACATCGGCATATGGCACTGGGCTTGGGTGCAGACCAGCTGCGACCAAACCAGCAAAGTGTGCCATGTCAACCCAAAGCTTTGCGCCAACTTCGTCGGCAATCTTGCGGAACTCGGCAAAGTCAAGGTGACGTGAATAAGCAGACCAACCAGCAATGATGACCGCAGGTTTGACCTCGTGGGCGCGGGCACGAACGATGTCCATGTCGACCAGGTGAGTCTCTGGGTTCAGCTCATAGCTGTGAGCTTCATACATCTTGCCCGAAAAGTTCAGGCGCATGCCGTGAGTTAGGTGGCCACCGTGAGCCAGTTCAAGACCAAGGATGCGATCGCCTGGGTTGGCCAGTGCCATTAGAACAGCGGCGTTCGCTGAAGCACCCGAGTGGGGCTGCACATTTGCGTGCTCGGCACCGAATAGCGCCTTAGCGCGGTCACGGGCTAGGTTCTCGGCAACGTCAACTGCCTCGCAACCACCGTAGTAGCGCTTGCCTGGGTAGCCCTCGGCATATTTGTTGGTCAAAACTGAACCCTGAGCCTCGAGCACACCGCGTGAAACAAAGTTCTCGCTGGCGATCATTTCGAGGGTGTGGCGCTGGCGGTCAAGCTCAGCGGCGAGCACTGCCGCAATCTCTGGGTCAGTCTCGCTAAGTGGTGAATTGAAGCTTGATGGCAGCTTGTCATTTGACATGGATTTGCGGCTCCTAAACCAAGGGGGAATGCCTAAATTCTACTACCGAGGCGCCGCGACACACCCTGCGCTAAAAGAAGTCGGGTAACCGAATGTTCTAGAAATTTGGGCTAAAAAGTTCGTTAGGGTGAACATTGCTCTAACGGGGGAATCAAGGATTAAAAATGACTGAACTGCCAATGCCGGTTGTAATCGGGCTCTCGATGATAATCGCTGGAATCGGCATAGGTGTCTGGATTTTGATCACCCTTTTGAACGCCAGCCGTCGAGGCAAAAACCTGCTCGACTAAACTAGCTGAATGCCTGAATCACCAAACACCCACTGGGTTCTCACACTTGTATGCGCCGACAGCCCGGGCATCGTGCACGCAATCACCGGTGCGATTGTGGCCGCAAACGGCAACATCACCGAATCACACCAATTCACCTCAGACGACACCGGGCGCTTTTTTATGCGTCTGCAGATTGAATCTGCTGTCTCGCGTGAACACTTTGAAAAGCAACTTCTGCCAGTTGCCGAGCGCTTCAAAATGGATTGGGTGCTTGACGAAGTTGGTCGCAAAATGCGCACCCTGGTTTTGGTCTCAAAGAGCGCTCACTGCCTAAACGATCTGCTCTTCCGCCAGCGCGCTGGTCAGCTTCCGGCTGAGTTTCCATCAATTTTTAGCAACCACCCAGACCTTCAAGAACTCGCTGCTTTTTATGGCATCGACTTTGAAAATCACCCGGTCACCAATCACGACGAAAAGCTGGCGTTCGAAAACCGCCTTCGCGAGTTCATTCGCGCCAACGACATCGAATTGATTGTGCTGGCCCGCTTTATGCAGGTGTTGACCCCTGAATTCTGCGAAGAATTTGCCGGTCGAATCATCAATATTCACCACTCGTTCTTGCCTGGCTTTAAGGGTGCAAACCCATATGCCCAGGCTCACGCCCGCGGCGTGAAGCTGATTGGTGCCACCGCGCACTTTGTGACCTCTGACCTAGACGAGGGGCCGATCATTGAGCAAAACGTGGTTCGCGTTGAGCACAGCGATTCGACCCGCCGCTTGGTTTCAATCGGTCAAGATGTCGAGTCAAAAACTCTGACTCAAGCTGTTCGATGGTTTGCCGAGCGCCGCGTTTTGCAAGACGGCGCCCGCACAATCATCTTTAGCTAGTCGCCAGTCGGCGAATTCTTCGCCACGGTTTGTTTTTGATCGCCATCGATGCGGCCAGAGCTAACCCGCCGCTTGAAATCACCAGTATGACCGGAGTTGCCAAATTACCGATGTTCGCAAGCGGATTTGCTGTCGACGTTTCTAGGTTCGTGATTGTTATCGGCGCCTTTGATTGAGCATCATCGGCTTGCAGGCCAGTAGCTAGGTTGGGCGCGCTGTCGATTGATTCGAGCTCGATTGCCGGCTCTCTCGACTGCGAGGCATTTGGTGCCAAGGGCGCCGCAACCGCGCTTTTCACCTGTCTGAAGAAATCAATCACGGGCTCGATCACCGGCGCCACAATGGGCGTGATTATCGGTTCAAGAATGCTTTCTAGCGGCGTGGCTGGTGCTTGGGCCTCTGGTTCTGTGACCGGCTCTGATGTTGCAGGGGTCGGCGTTGCCGGGGCACTTGATTCTGATGACCCGCTCGGTGCCGAACTGCTTGAACTCGGTGGCGAGGGCGATGCAGTTGGTGCTGGCGCCGAGGGTGTTGGTGCGACCACATCAACTCGCACAGTGGCGCTGGTTGCGTCGGCGGTTGGGGTCGCTGTTGTTGGGCTTGGGGTCGCTGTTGCCGTCGGTGCAGCCGATGCAGTTGGTGCTGGAGTCGCAGTTGCCGTCGGCGTCGGGGTTGCAGTTGCGGTCGGCGTTGCGGTCGCTGTTGGAGTCGCCGTTGCCGCTGGCGTTGCGGTTGCCGATGGCGTTGCGGTTGCCGTTGCTGCTGGAGTCGCAGCCGCAGCCGCGACGAGGTCGTAGGTCAAAACTGCAAGACCCGAACCCGAGCGCACTCCGGTTGCATTTGTTGTGGTGCCAGAAAAACTTGCGGCAACAAAAGATGAACCGCCGCCGCCAGCTCCAGATGATCCATCCGGAATCGAATAGCCGGCTCCTGATCCGCCACCGAAATAACCACCGCCACCACCGCCGCCTCCGGCTTTGGTGCCATCACCGCCGCCACCGCCGGTCATATAGTTTCCGGCGTATCCGTTGTCGTTGGGGCGATTGCCAAGAATTGCAAGGCCGCCGACACCGTTTGCAGTTTGCGAGCCAGCCGTTCCACCGCCCGCTCCCCCGCTGCCGTTAGCTCCATTGGTTCCGGTCAGCATTCCACCCGCACCGCCAACGCTGGCAACGCCAGTTCCACTGAATCCTGACTGCCCGCCACCGCCACCAGCAATCACCAACGCCGCTTGCTGCGAGGCATAGGTGAGTGCGCGAACATCGGTTCGCATCTCGGTGCGGCCGCCACCTGGGCCGGCATTATTCGAGCCATAGCCTGCGTCGCCACCACCGTTATAACCGCCAGGATTCCAGTCGCCAATCACGCCCTGGCCACCGACATAAAAGTAGAGCGAGGTTGGCACTGTGTTGAAAGTGCCTGAAACCTGACCGCCCTTGCCGCCTGCTGCACCACCGCCCTGAGCTCCAAAGAGATTGAAACGCAAATTGGAAATACCCGAGGGTGCGGTCCAGGTGTAATAGTCGGCCTTGAACGGAAAAGTCACGGTGCAAACATTGTTGACGCAGACCGGGGCTGGTGCGGCAGTCGCTGCGAATGCTTGCGGTGCCACCGCCACTGCAATCAGTGCAGTGACCGAGGTGATGAACGAAATGAACTTTGGCCAGCGGCGCAATTTTTTTCTGTGCATACCGAGTATGAAATAACCCCAGCGAAAAAATCGCTGGGGTTATCCACAGATTTAGTTTCTAGTGAAAAAAGTGTCGCTCGTTTGTGAAATACATGGTGATTCCGGCAGCTTCAGCAGCTGCGATGACTTCTTCATCGCGAACCGAACCACCAGGCTGAACCACTGCCTTGACACCGGCGTCAATCAAAATCTGCAAGCCATCGGCAAACGGAAAGAATGCGTCTGAGGCGGCGACCGAACCACGAGCGCGCGAAGATGCTCGCTCAACAGCCAACTTGCAAGAGTCAACGCGGTTGACCTGGCCCATGCCCACGCCGACCGATGCGCCCTCGCGGGCAAGCAGAATTCCGTTCGACTTAACCGAACGGCAGGCGCGCCAAGCGAACTTCAGGTCTTCCATGGTTTCAGCGTCGGCTTTCTTGCCGGTCACGAGCTTCCATCCTTGGCCATTGAATTGACTGAACTCGTCTGGCTGTTGAACCAGCAATCCGCCTGAAATCTGCTTGTATTCAAGCGCCTCGCGCGAATAGTTTGCCGGCAACTCGAGCACGCGCAGGTTTTTCTTTTCAAGCAAGATCTGCAGTGCTTCGATCTCGTATCCAGGCGCGATGATTACCTCAGTGAAGATGGTGGCAACTTGCTTTGCCATGGTCACGGTGACCGGGCGGTTGGCTGCAATCACGCCACCGAATGCTGAAACCGAGTCGCACATGTGCGCTTTGGCGTGGGCATCGGCCATCACGTCGGCTGAGTTTGGGTCACCAATTGCAATGCCGCAAGGGTTTGCGTGCTTGATGATCGCAACCGCTGGCTCACTGAAGTCATAAGCCGCGCGCAGTGCTGCATCGGCGTCGACATAGTTGTTATAAGACATGTCTTTGCCGCCGAATTGGCGCGCCTGAGCGATGCCGGCAACAGCACCCTCGCCGGTGGTGCGATATAGCGCCGCGGCCTGGTGTGCGTTTTCGCCATAGCGAAGCACGTTAGCCAACTGGCCGGTGATGTTAACCTCTGGCGCAAAGCCTGGGTTCTTGATTTCTTCGGTGGCAGTCTGGCCAGCATTGCGCTTCCATTCGCCTTCGAGCTCGGCTGCGAACCAGTTCGAAACCGCGAGGTCATAGCGCGCGGTGTGTGAATAAGCCAAGTATGCAAACTCACGACGCTGTGCCAACGTGGTTCCACCATTGCCCAGAGCTGCAATTAGCTCGCCGTATTTTGCTGGGTCGACGACGATGGCAACGTTCGCGTGGTTCTTTGCGGCGGCGCGAACCATTGCTGGTCCACCGATGTCGATCTGCTCGACAACTGCGTCTCCCTTCGCGCCAGACTGAACGGTCTGCACGAATGGATACAGGTTGACCACCACAAGATCGAATGGCTTGACCTTTAGGGCATCAAGCTGGCCCTCGTGGGCAATCAAACGCAGGTCAGCCAAAATGCCGGCGTGCACGCTTGGGTGCAGGGTCTTCACACGGCCGTCGAGAGTCTCAGGAAAACCAGTGACCTCAGAAACTTCAATAACCGGGATGCCCGCGGCAGATAGTGCGGCGAAAGTGCCGCCGGTTGAAACGATTTCGACTCCGGCTGCGGCAAGTGCCTGAGCAAGCTCAAGCAGGCCAGTTTTGTCGCTAACTGAAAGAAGTGCGCGACGAATTTGAATGCGGTCGCGGTGACGATAGTCGGCTGGCTGGTGATCATTGTGGGCTGCCATGTGAACCTCTCAATTGTTGATGCCGGGGGCTGGCATGCGGTTTTGAAACTAGAAAATTTGCGGTGAACGCAGGGCGCTAAGCGATTGAGCTCAGGTTGATTTTGTTGGTTGCGATGTCTTTCAGAGTCGAAACCAAAAGCTCGCGCTCAACAACCTTGATGCGCTCGTGCAGTTCACCCTCTGAGTCCTCAGGCGAAATTTCAACCTCACGCTGAGCAATGTGTGGCCCGGTGTCGACGCCCTCGTCGACAATGTGCACGGTGACTCCGGTGGTTTTTGCGCCAGCAAAAAGTGCGTCGCGAACTGCGTGCGCCCCCGGAAAAGCTGGCAATAGCGAAGGGTGGGTGTTGATCAGATTTGGGCTCAGTGCCGAAACAAAGTTGGCTGGCAAGATTCGCATGAACCCAGCCAAAATGACCAAATCAGGATTGAAGTGTTTGATGTTTGCCAAAAGCACATCGGCCCAGGCTTCGCGAGAATCAAATGACGATGGTGTGACCACAAAAGTTGGAACACCGAACTGATCTGCGTGGTGCAAACCATCAGCTGGGTTGTCGGCGCCAACCGCAACGATTTTGGCTCCAAAAAGTGGGTTCTCGGTTGCTTCTAGAAGTGCGCGCAGGTTTGAGCCTGCACCTGAAATTAGAACGACAACTGACAGCATTTGGCTAGTTTAGCGAACCCTCAGTGCCCATGGCGGTCGGCGCCTTGCTGCTTGGGCGCTTGGGCGATTTGCTCTGCTTTGGGCGCATTGGTTTTTGCAGCAGCGGGTGATCTGCGGCTTGCGGCTTCGCGCTATAGAACGAAACCAAAATGCTGACCGCGGCGACCTCAACAAAGGTGACCAGCATGACCAACCAAGGGGTTATGCCCACAAAAGCCAAACGACCTGGGCCGACTGAGCCTGAGGTGATAAGTGCGATGATCCCCATTTCAAACGCTGCAACCGTGGCGATCGAAAGCCCGAGCGAGAACGCCGCATTGAGTGGGTTCGCGAATTCAAATCGAATCTCATCGGCGTGCTTTCGAATGGCAACCGTTGCCACAAATGCTGCAACCAGCGGCACAACTATTGCGATCATGCCGAAATGAAGTTCACCGACCGGCAATGCTGCCAGAACCGGAATGGACGGGATTGGACCGGTGGCAGTGCCGAGTGGACTGATGTGTGAACCAAGGCCAATTGCGAAACCCGCGCCCGTTAGCCAAGCTGCACCAAAGGCAATGAGATTGGGCAGCAAAATCAACTGCCCGATAGTGACGAAAAAGCCACCGATAACGCTCACGTGCAGGCCCTCATAAAGGCGAATTATGTTGATCCAGTTAACGGCCAACATCAGCGCTAACAGCGCCGCCGATGTTGCAAAAAGAATTGCGACAACCGCGGTTCCGCCGCGAAGAGCTGGGCGAGCCAGTGCACGAATGCCCCAGTGAAGATTTTCGAATCTAATCTGAAGCCACTTCTTGAAGATTGCGATTTCAATCGCGGTTGAATCTTTGGCGGTCAGCGAGCCGAGCAACATGAAAAAGCCGAAGAAAACCGGAGGGAAGAAGGTCGCTTGCCACGCGACCGGATAAATTGCCGAGTCATAAACCGAGGTGCTCAAACCAAAAGCTGCCGCAGCATAGAGCGCAACTGCGCCGACCCAGCTGACCATCACTCGCTCACTCATGGCGACTCTGCGGCCAAATCTAAACGCGAGATAACCAACAAAAATGCTTAGCCCGAGGGGAATCAAGCTCAGCACAAACTGAGGTGTCGTGATGCCAACGATTTCGCCAGCCGGCACGATTAGGCGGGTGCCGTGAGCCATCAGCCAAATATCAACCGAGGTTTTGTAGGGTGTTGCCCAGTTGATTGAAGGGTCGTTCTCGATTAGCCAGATAAGCATCATCGGGGCGAGCAATATGCCCACCCCGATGGCTACTATCACCAGCGACTCAACGGCCGCCAGCAAAAAAGCTAATCTGCGATTCAAGAGCAACCCTAAATAAGGCCTAGAGGCTCTTGTAAACCTCACGCATAAGCGCTGCGGTCTCGCTTGGAGTCTTGCCGACCTTTACGCCGCAAGCCTCGAAAGCCTCTTTCTTTGCCTGTGCGGTTCCGGCTGAACCAGAAACAATCGCACCGGCGTGACCCATGGTCTTGCCCTCAGGAGCGGTAAAGCCGGCGACATAAGCGACAACTGGCTTGGTCACGTGAGCCTTGATATAGGCAGCGGCCTTTTCTTCAGAGTCGCCACCGATTTCACCGATCAAGACGATTGCCTTGGTCTCTGGGTCGGCTTCGAAAGCAGCAAGCGCATCGATGTGGGTGGTGCCAATAACTGGGTCTCCACCGATACCGATTGCAGTTGAAATACCGATGTCGCGAAGCTCATACATCATCTGATAGGTCAGGGTGCCTGACTTTGACACAAGACCAATTGGGCCTGCGCCAGTGATGTCGCTTGGAGTGATGCCAGCGTTTGACTTTTCTGGGCTGATGATGCCCGGGCAGTTTGGGCCGATGATGCGGGTCTTCTGGCCCTTTTCAACGTTGTATGCCCATGCCTCAGCTGAATCGTGAACCGGGATGCCCTCGGTGATCGCCACCGCCAGTGGAATCTCGGCGTCGATGGCCTCGATCATGGCTGCCTTTGCAAAGGCTGGTGGAACGAAAATAACTGAGACGTTTGCACCAGTTGCTGCCATTGCATCGGCAACGGTGCCGAAAACTGGAAGCTGCTTGCCCTCGACATCAACGGTCTCGCCGGCTTTGCGCGGGTTTACGCCGCCAACGATGTTTGAACCGCCGAGCAACATGCGGCGAGTGTGCTTCATGCCCTCGCTACCGGTCATTCCCTGAACGATAATGCGAGATTCTTCATTTAGAAAAATTGCCATTTTGAATTCCTTCTAGATCTCGCCGATTAGGCGTTTGCCAACTCGGCTGCCTTGTCAGCAGCGTCATCCATGGTGTCGACAATGGTCACAAGTGGGTGGGCGAATTCGTTGAGGATGTAGCGGCCCTCAAGAACGTTGTTGCCATCTAGGCGAACAACTAGTGGCTTGGTTGCCTTGTCGCCAAGGGTCTTAAGCGCACCGACAATTCCGTTTGCAACGGCGTCACAGGCGGTGATTCCACCGAATACGTTTACGAAAACGCTCTTGACCTGTGGGTCGTTCAAAATGACGTCTAGACCAGCGGCCATGACCTCAGCCGAGGCGCCACCACCGATGTCTAAGAAGTTAGCTGGGCGAACGCCACCGTGGCGCTCACCGGCATAAGCAACAACGTCAAGAGTTGACATAACTAGACCGGCACCGTTTCCGATGATTCCGACCTCGCCGTCAAGCTTCACATAGTTGAGGTCTGCAGCCTTAGCCTTGGCCTCTAGTGGGTCAAGCTCGTCGCGCTCCATGTTCTCGCGCTCGTGACGGAACTCGGCGTTGTCGTCGAGTGAGACCTTGCCGTCAAGTGCAATGATGTCGCCATCTTTGCTCAGGATTAGCGGGTTAACCTCAACGAGAGTTGCGTCTTCTTTGACGAAAACTTCGTATAGCTTGACGAAAACCGGAGCAACCTTTGCGGCTAGCTCGTCGTCGAAGCCGCCCTGCTTTGCAATGTCTAGTGCGGTTGCAAGGTCGATGCCCTTTACGGCTGAAACCGGAACCTTGGCTAGAGCCTCTGGGCGCTCCTCAGCCAACTGCTCGATCTCCATTCCGCCCTCAACGCTGCAAAGCGAAAGGAAGGTGCGGTTTGATCGGTCTAGCAAAACTGAGAAATAAAACTCTTTGTCGATAGCGGCACCCTGGGCAACCATGACGCGCTTGACTTTGTGGCCTTTGATGTCAAGGCCAAAGATGTTCTGAGAAAGCTCCTTTGCTTCTTCAGGTGACTTGGCAACTTTGACTCCTCCAGCCTTGCCGCGGCCACCGGCTTTAACCTGGGCCTTAACAACAACTACTCCGCCGATTTTGGCAGCAGCTGCCTCGACTTCGTCTGGGGTGTCGGCGGTGATTCCTTGAAGCACTGGAACGCCGTAGGCCTCGAACAAATCACGGGCCTGATATTCGAATAAATCCACTTTGATTTCCGTTCAGATTTTTGTGTGGGCAACTGGTCTAGTTTAGCTTTTCGATAGGCGCGACCTTGACCAAAAGGCGCTTTACGCCAATGGATCCGAAGTGAATTTCTGCGGTTTGGCGATTGCCTTCTCCGGCAGTTGAAATCACTTTGCCTTTTCCGAAATCTGAGTGCTCAACCATGTCGCCGGCGGCAAGTTGCAAACCCTCGTTGTTGCGAACTGAAGAGATTGCGCCCTTCCATTCGGTTTTTGGCTTGCTTGATGGAGTGCCGCCATAGCCAGAACCGCTCGACTCGACTTGGCCATAACCCTGATCGTCGGCGATTGAGTTGCGATAGCGCATGGTGGCTTGGGCGCGAGCCGCGCCTGATTCGCGCCAGTCAATTAGGTGACCAGGAATCTCTTGAAGATAGCGACTAGGGGTTGCCGACTCGGTTTCGCCGAATGTTGTGCGACTCATCGCCAAGCTCAAATAGAGGCGCTTGCGAGCGCGTGTGATGCCCACATAAAAGAGTCGACGCTCTTCGGCCATGCCGCCAGGCTGCACAAATGACATGCGGTGTGGCAGCAGCCCCTCTTCGAGGCCGGTCAAAAACACGGCTTCATATTCAAGACCCTTGGCGGTGTGCAGGGTCATCAGCGATACGGTTCCTGATGCGTCGTCAAGATCGTCTGCTGCGGCAACCAGCGCAACCTCGTTCAAGAAGTCGGGCAGACGGCCCTCTGGGTTGTTGCGCTGGAATTCTCGAGTCACCGACACAAGTTCTTCGATGTTTTCAACACGAGCCTCATCTTGAGGGTCTCGGCTAGCGCGCAAGGCCTCAAGATAACCGGTGCGCTCAAGCACCGCACGCAAGATCATTTCGACCGGCTGAGACTCAACCATTTCTTGAAGCTCGGCAAACAAATCCGACAGCTGCAAGATTGCGCCGGTGATCTTTGGGCCAAATCCAAGTTCTTTCACGTGAGCCAAAGCTTGGCGCACCGACAGCTCGTTCTTTTCGGCGAACGAAGCCAGCTGGGTTTCAGTGGCATCACCGATGCCACGTTTTGGCACATTCAAAATGCGGCGCACCGCGAGATCATCGCGCTCGTTTGCGACGGCCACCAGATAGGCCATGGCGTCTTTGATTTCTTGGCGCTCATAGAACTTGGTGCCCCCGACAACGCGATACGGAATAGCTGATCGAATGAAAATATCTTCAAGTGCACGGGTCTGCGAGTTGGTTCGATACATCACGGCCATGTCGCGATAATCAGTGCCTTCGCGGTGAACGCGATTGATTTCATCGGCGATGAACTGAGCCTCATCGTGCGCTGAATAACCGGTGTATCCGACGATTTTTTCGCCATCGCCAGAGTCAGTCCAAAGGTTTTTTGCCGGGCGATCAAAGTTGTTTGAGATCACGGCATTGGCCGCACTCAAAATGTTTTGAGTTGAGCGATAGTTTTGCTCGAGCAAAATGGTGCGCGCACCCGGAAAGTCTTTTTCGAACTCTGAAATGTTCCGAATGTCAGCCCCGCGGAACGCATAAATCGACTGGTCAGAGTCGCCCACGACAGTCAGCGACGCCGGCTCAGGAATCGCGCCCGTGCGCGGATCAATCAACTCTGGATTCGCCGCTGCAACCGCCTGGTCAATGGGGCGAGTCAATTCTTGAATCAAGGCGTATTGCGCGTGGTTGGTGTCTTGATACTCGTCAACCAAAATGTGGCGGAACTTGCGCTGGTATTGCGCAGCAACATCAGGGAAAGCCCTGAAAAGGTGAACGGTTTCGCTAATTAGGTCATCAAAGTCAAAGGCATTGTTGCGTTGCAACTCTCGCTGATAGCGCAAGAAAATCTCGGCGATGATTCGTGCGACCGGATCGGTTTGGTCGGCATTGCGCGCGAATGATTCTGCGTCGGCAAGTTCGTTTTTGGCATTCGAAATCACCGAGGCCACGCCAGCCGGAGTGAGCTTGTGAATATCGGCGCCCATATCTTTGATTAGGCGTTTGAAAATCGCTCGGCTGTCGCCCGAGTCATAAATCGTGAAGTTGCCATCGTGACCAAGACGCTCAGCCTCGCGACGCAAAATCAAAACACAGGCAGAGTGAAAAGTCTTGATCCACATGCCATCGGCGCTCTCGCCAAGCAGCGCCTTGACTCGCTCGCGCATTTCAGCGGCGGCTTTGTTGGTGAACGTGATCGCCAAAATCTGCGAAGGCCAAGCCTCGCGATTGGCCAGCACGTGAGCGATGCGGTGAGTTAGCACTCGGGTTTTGCCCGAACCGGCACCCGCCACAATCAGCAGCGCCGGGCCGCGGTGCTCAACTGCCGCTTTTTGCTGCGGGTTGAGCCCCTCGAGCAATCGCTCGCTGGCGCCAAAAGTGGATGAAAAAAGATCTAGTTCGGTCATAACTCGCTAATCCTAGGCAAGCCCTGCGACAACTTCGTGAAGCAAGTCGGGCTGGTCGGCAAAAATGCCGTCGACACCGCTATAAATCAGGTTCGCGTAATACTCCTCGAAACTGTTTTCAGCGTCTTCAACCCTCGCGGTATACGTGTAAATCTGCAGACCGGCAGTGTGTGCTGCATCAACTAAACGCTTGCCGTCGACGAAGGTCTCGTTATCGCCAAGAACCATCGAGGTGTGCACGCTGATGCCCTCGAAATTGCTCGCCCACTCGGCCAGGTCTTGCGCAGAAATCCGGCGCGGTTCAAGCAAAAAGAAATATTCGGCAATGTTGCCCAACACGCGCTTTGCCTGCAGCAGGGTCTTGAGGTCGAAACTCTCGATGATTAATTTCACTCCGCGCGATTGCCAATCGCTTTCGCTGAGTGTGCGACTCAGGATGCTGACCATCGGAATCATCGCTGTTGCAAATTCGGCACCGTGCTTGATTTCAAGGATCACGGTTTTGCCGTCAATGAACTGGGCGTCAAGCAAATCGCCTAGCGTCGGGATCGCAAACTCGCCGTCAAACTTGGCGCTGCCTGGGCGAAGATCGGGCAGGCGTTCGCGTGCTCGAAGTTCACTGATTTCTGAGGCGGTGAACTCGTGACTGAACCAATCGTGAAATTGCTCACCGTCAAATTCGAGCGTGCTGCGTCGGTCGGCATACCGGTTGATTTTTGAAATGTTGGTGGTGCCATTTAGCGCGGGTTCGTGCCTAATAATCAGTTGGCCATCTTTGGTTGGCACCAGGTCGAGCTCGATTGCGTCAGCCCCCTGAGCAAACGCAAGCTCGAAGGCCTCAAGGGTGTTTTCTGGTCGATAACCAGATGCGCCTCTGTGGCCGACAACCGTTATTCCCATTCGATAGTGCCAGGTGGCTTTGAGGTCACGTCGAGAACCACTCGGTTCACGCCAGCAACCTCATTGGTGATGCGGTTCGAAATCTTGGCCAGCACGTCATAAGGCAGGCGGGTCCAGTCGGCTGTCATTGCATCTTCAGATGAAACCGGACGAAGCACAATCGGGTGGCCATAGGTGCGGCCATCGCCCTGCACGCCAACTGAGCGAACATCGGCCAAAAGCACAACCGGGCACTGCCAAATCTCAGCATCAAGGCCAGCAGCGGTTAGCTCAGCGCGCACAATTGCGTCAGCCTTGCGAAGCAAATCGAGCCGCTCTTTGTTGATTTCACCCACGATGCGAATGCCCAGGCCTGGGCCAGGGAATGGCTGTCGCTGAACAATTTCGTGAGGCAGACCCAGCTCAGCACCAATCGCGCGAACCTCATCTTTGAACAAGGTGCGCAGCGGCTCGATTAGCTCGAACTCAAGGTCGTCTGGCAAGCCGCCAACATTGTGGTGGCTCTTGATGCCGGCGGTTGCACCGCCACCACTCTCAACCACGTCTGGGTAGAGCGTGCCCTGAACCAGGAACTTGATTGGACGGTTATCTGCCGCAGCCTCGGCAACCAGCTGATACCCCTCCGGAAACTGTGAAGGCGTCATCTTGATTCCGTTGACCTGTTGCGATCCGTACAGCTGACCTCGCGCGAGGAACAGCAGGATCGGAGCCGCGAGCACCACGAGGATCCACGTCGACAGATCACCCGCAGCGATCAGAACGATCGCCACCACATAAGTGACGACCGTCGTCAGCACCGCGAGCACGTCGGCGAGGGCGGGGCGTTGCGCGGTCATACGCGCCCCTCCCACGCCATGCGGAAGATCACCGCGGGCCGCACCCGCGCCCGGCTCACGGCCTGCGCGAGCGTCAGCCGCCCGCGCGCCCACTGCGACACGACGGAGCCGAGGCGCACGCGGCGGCGCACCTCAGCGACGGCGACGACGTTCGCGACTGCACCGGAGCGCCGAGCTCGGCCTCGCGCGGGTTGAAGATGAAGTCGATGGCGCCCCCGAAGGAGCCGAGGAAGGCGACGATCTCCATCAGCTCGGCCATGACGACGCAGATGCCCGGCCGCCACGGCTGCAGGCGCTCGCGCACCAGCAGATCAGCCACGGCGGCCCGCTGCGCACTGAAAGCCGCATGCAGCGCCTCATCCGGGGCGACAGGCCCGGTCAGGAAAATCTGCCCTGACCGGTCGAAGCGCAGGGCGCAGCCGGCGGCGCGCAGGGCGGCGAGGATTTCGTAATGGGTCATGACGCGGCCTCGCACAGTCCG
>ERZ650311.562-NODE-562-length-22295-cov-23.536915_pt1 | contig 22295 bp, 25 predicted proteins | sample MGYA00376247_ERZ650311 | MGnify/ENA primary metagenome ERZ650311 (study PRJEB26733, sample SAMN07839324) | wastewater metagenome | biome: small river; feature: stream; material: water | place: USA: North Carolina | collected 2016-07-28 ...
GCGCGTCCTTGATGCCTTCGCCACCGTCCTTGAACCCACTCATCAGCGAATCGGCGATGCCATCGCCCACTTCATCCATGCCGTTCAGCCAGATGCGCTGGATGTCGGTCAACGCCTCTTCAGCGCCCCGCCGGATTTCCTCGTTCGTGGCGTCGTTGATGCTGGTCAGGGCGGACGACAGGTTGCGGCCGGCGTTGGCGATGACCGCTTCCATCTGCTCGCCGGACATTTCGCCCGCGATCACGGCGGCCTGCGCCACACGCACGGCGTCGCCGTATTCGCGCCAGGCCTGCGCGGCGGGGTCGAGCTCGTCGGTGAGCGCGGTCACGTCGGCACGCATGGCTTGCGTGGCGGCGGCGATGCGCTCGGTCACTTCCGCATTCGCGGCCTGCACGCCCGCGAACACCTTGTTCTGCTCGTTCCACTCCTTCAGCGCCTGCGCCGCGGCACGGCTGGCTTCGGCGTTGCGCTTCGTGCCGGCACTGGCCTGCTCGTCGGCCTTCGTCTTCGCGATCAGTGCGTCATACGCTTGCGTGATTGCGGCGCGCTCGACGTCGCTCATCTTGGCGCTAAGCCGCTGCGCTTTTTCCAGCTCGAGCAGCGCCGACTTACTCAGGCCATAGACTTCGGCTTCACGCTTGAGGTCGGCGATGAGTTCTTTGGACGCATCGCTAATCGCGGTCTTTGCCTTCTGCGCCTTCAGTTGTTCGGCGGCCCAGGCCTTGGCTTTGTCGATCAGGCCGTCGATGGCCTGGCCCTGCGCTTCATAGGCGCGCTGGCCCTCGATGATGTAGTCGTACAGCGCTTTGGCGGGCGCGTTCAGCAGCGCGATGCTGTTGAAGCGGTCGGCCAGGTCGGTCAGCGTGCCGATCGCGCCGCCGGCGCCGATGTTGCCGAGGCGTTCCAATCCGCGCAGGAACAGCGCCAGTTCGGACGTGGCGCCCGAAGTGTCGCGCGTGAGCGCGATCAGCGCGGGCGACAGGATGTTGCCGAAGGTCGACGCCAGATCTGCCGCCGCATCCTGCGCATTCGAGAATGCCCCGCCGAGCGTGGCGGCCTGGCGTTCCATGCCGCCGGCGAAGTTCACGTCACCGAGGCGCTGCAGGTAGGCGGTGACCTCGTCGGCATTGCGGCCGACTTCGGTCGTCACGCCCTGGAAGGTGAAGGCCACCTTGTCGCCTTCCTGCCGGGCGACGATGCCGAATTCCTTGAGGCGTTCCATCTGCCCGGTGGCCGCATCGGCCACGGCTTCGATGAACTGGTCGAGCGTCTTGCCGGTGGCCGCGGCGGTGTTGCCGAAGCTGCGCAGCGTCTCGATGCTCGGATCCAGCCCGCGCGCCTTCAGCTTGATGAAGGCGTCGACCACTTCCTGCAGCTGGTACGGCGTGGTCGCCGCGAACTGCTTCAGCTTCGCGAACTCGCGCTCGGCCGCCGCGCTGCTGCCGGTGACCGTGGTTAGCGCCGCTTGCAGGCGCTGGAATTCCATCGTGGTGCTGGCGATGTATTGCACCACCGCCGAACCCACGAGCCCCGTGATGGCGCCCTTGAACGAGGCCAGCTTCGACGCCGCGCCGCCGCTCGCCTGCTCCACCTTCGCGATGTCCTGCGACACGCCCTGCAATTCGGCGCGCACCTTGCCGCTGCCATCGGTCGTGAACTTGATCTGCAGCGTGTCAGTTTTGACGGCCATTCATTCGCTCCCGTTCCGCGCGCTCGCGCTCGCGTTCGCGCAACTCGGCGTCGGCGCCGAGCAATGCGTGTTCGATGGTTTGCAGGCCCGGCAGCAGGTCGGCGAACGCCGGCAGTTGCAGACGCTCGCGCTGCGCGTCGGTGGCGATGACGCACGCGGCATAGTCCAGCCCCGTGCGGCCCATCGCGCCCGTGCGCCACTGCGTGTTGCACGCGTAGTACGCGCGCACGATGGGTTCGTTTTCAGCGAGCAGCGGCGGCGCCGGGCAATCGTGCGTGGCGCCGTTGACGCCCTTGCAGCAACGCCCGTTGCGACGCACGTCACAGGTGTCGCGGCAATACGATTCGCCAAGCTCGGGCGACAGCCCATCGCGCAGCTCCCACAGCTCGTCATCGTCGTGATGTGGGCCAGCGCCGAGCTGCCAGCGCGCCCACGCGATCAGTTTTTTGCGGCGGCGCCCGTGCTCGCTTCGCGCAACGCCGTGCCGAAGGCCTGGCGCACGTCGGCGTATTCCAGCGCGGCGGCCAGCGCTTCGGCGCTGAACGGCACGTCGGCCCCGTCTTCGTCGACCACGCCGCGCCAGTCGGTCACGTGCGCTTGCACGCGATCGGTCAGCGCGCGTTCGTCCGCCTGCAGCTGCGCGAGCAGTGCGTCGGGATCCGTGGCGGCACCGGCACCCGCCAGCATCTTCTGCAGCGGCGCCGTGCGCAGTGCCAGCAATTCGTCCGCCTTCAGCAGCGTGATGAGCGCGCGAATCGTCACCGTCGACGACTCGCCCGCCTCGTTCGTGGCGGCCAGACGAACCGGCCACCACACCTTGCGCTCCTTGCCCAGCTTGAACATGCGAACCCCTTAGAACGTGGCAGCAGCGCGCGTGGTGCGCAGGCTCATTTCGACCTGGCTTTCGGCAGCGTTGGGCCGGTGCGCGTTGAACGCCAGCTGCAGCTTCAGGCCGCGCGGGCCTTCGACCGTCGGCGTCTTCGCTTCCAGCTTCAGGGCCGGGATGCGGATGACCAGCGCCTCATTGCCCGCCGTGCCCGCACCGGTGCCGTTGTAGACCTCGATGCGCAGCGCGGCAGCAGTGCCGGCAATGGCCTTGTTCAGCAGCGTGGCGTCGGCGAACAGCGCGTTGATGCTGCCGCTGACCTTCAGGAAGCCATACGGCAGCGACCCGCGCACGCCGCCGCCGCCGATCACGAAGTTGCTGTCGTCGGCATCGTTGTCGATGTCGAGCATCACTTCCTGCGCGCTGGCATACGTCACGCCGTCCACTTCGATGCTGGCGCGGAACATGCTGAACGCGGTGTGGCCGTAGTCGTCCGGGCTGGCATCCAGCGTGGCGCCGCCGTCGTTGCTGAAGCTCGCGCCGCGGATGTCGTAATTGGCTTCGACGAAGCCGCTGCTGCCGAACTTGAACGAGCCTTTGACCGGGCGGCAGCCGACGAAACGCAGCCAGCGGTAGGCGGTGGCAATCTCGCTGCCGAGGTCCACTTCCAGCGTCATCGACGTGGCTTCGGTGCCGCGCGGACTGAACACGTGTTCGTAGGTGGTGCCGGCGCCCACGACCACGGTGTCGGACGCATTGCCGGCCGGGATGGCGCTGGCCGTGACGCGCACGAACAGGTCATACCCGCCGGTGCTGGTGATCGTGAAGTCGCCGCCCGCGCTGATGTTGACCGGTGTACCGGCGCTGTCGCCACTCGGCGCCCAGGTGAGCGTGGTGCCGGCGATGGCGAAGGTCAGCGTGCCGTTGCCCGCCGTGGTGCCGCTTTCGGCGTACAGGATTTCCACGCCAGTGACAGTGCTGGTGCTGCGCTTGGCCACCGCGTAGCTGGTGCTGTTCATGCCCAGCAGGTGCTTGATGAGCTTGCCGAGCGACTGCGGCGCGAGGTTCGTGGCGATGCTGCCGCTCACGTCCTTGTTGCCCTCGATGCTGGCGGGCAAGCCGCGAAAGCCGCTGAGCGTTTCGTCGATGATCTGCGCGATGGCGCCGCTTACGCCGAAGCTCTTCACGTACAGCTTTTCCGCGCTCGGCGAACCGGGCGTGGTGCCGAAGGTGGTTTCGTTGATGGCGGTGACGACCGCCTTGCGACCGATAGCCTGTGCCATGTCTTAGCCCTCCTTCGTGGCGAGTGCGGCGACGCACGCTTCGGCATCGCCGGGCGTGACGAATTCGAAACCCTTCACCGACACCAGGCGCTGCGCTTCGACAGGCGCCACCTGGTACGGGCGGTCCGGCAGGTAGTCGCCGCAGGCACGAATGCCGGGCTTGGTGGCGCTGCGCAGAATCACCGCGACCTTCACGGGTGCGGCGGGCGGGGTGTCTTTCTTGGCGGTGGCCATGGTCAATCCCTCTGGATGATGAACTGGCCGCGCACCGTGGCGGCCCACACGTGATTCGGATGCAGGCCGCCGCGATCGGGCGACCAGCTTTCCAGCCAGGCGCTGAAAATGCCGCCGGGCTGCGGGTTGCGCAGGAATAACTGCGCGAACAATTCGGGCAGATCGGCGCGCGTTTGCGCGGCGGCATCGCGGTCCTGCTGCTGCCAGCACAGCGCGATCTCGAGCGTGGTTTCGAAGTGCTGCTCGGATCCGCCGATGGTCAGGAAGTCGTCGCCGTCGTTGCTGATGCTCGCGGCCTGGCCGTCGCCCTGTTCGATGACGAAGCAGGGATGCGCCCCAGCGAACACCTGCTGCAGCGGCGTGTTCGAACGCAGCACGCGCGTGACGTTCTGGCCGATGAGCGCGGTGATGGCCGCGGCGAACGTGGCGTCGTTGACGAGCAGGTCGGCCACGCCGTCGGCGAAGTCGCGCGCGCTCACAGCGCACCTCGCACTTCGGTCTGGATCACGAGGCCGGGGTTGGCATCCCTTAGCGCGTCTTCCAGGAACGGCCGGCGCTTGTTGAGCTTCGGAATGTCCTTGCGGCCTTCGTGGATGGCCCAGGCGTAGTCGGCGGTGTTGAACACCATGCCGGTGTCGGTCGTTACTTCGATGCCAAGCGAGCGGCGCAGGAAGCCGGTGCGCACCGGGATGGGATACGACATCGGCGCGCCGCTGCCGCTCAATCGCTTCGCGGCCGCGCGGTCGACGGCGATCGTCGCCTTGCGCACACCGCGCGACACGGCTTCGCGCCAGCGCACGGCGCGTGCGGCGAAGATGCCTGCAACTTTACGGGCGTCGGTGACGACGTTAACCATTGAGCGCGCCCTCGCTCGCCACCGGGTAGCGCCCGGTTTCGATGTGGCCGAACGACGCACCGGTACCGGGCAGCGTGGCGGTGCCGCCGGCTTCGACGATGGCGTCGCTGAGCGCCTGTTCGGCCGCGGCTTCGGCGTCTTCGGCGTGCTTCAGATATTCGCGGCGTTCCATGTACTGGCCTTCCTGCAGGCCGACCAGCACGTTGCCGTCGGTGTAGCTGGCGCGGCGGCGCCAGAACACGGACGCCACCTTGTGGGTTTCGGCCTGCACGAGCAGGTCGAACAGATAGGTGCCGGCGGTCGCGGCGGCATACGCCGTGGCGCCGATGCGCGCTTCGACCCATCGGCCGGCGCGGGCCAATTCGACGGCGACATAACCCGTGCTGGCGGTGAGCCAGTCTGCGGGACTGCCGAACTGCTCGGCGCGGAAGCCGGCGTTCGTGATGTCGGTGATCGTCGCCTTGGGCATGGGATGCGTGACCTTCGGAAGAAAGGCCCGGCGGGGTCAGCGCCGGGCCAAGGTGAAGCAGACTGCGAGGCCCTGCGGTTAGCTGAACTTGACGCGGATGATCTGGTTCGCGTCGCCGGCCACCGCGTTGTATTGCTCGGTGCCGACCCAATCGATCGCGCCGACGCTGATGTCGCGCTGGCTTTCGATCGTCAACGCCTTCCAGTCGGCCGTCTTCAACTTGCCGCCGGCCATGACCGCGTAGTACCCGGTGCCGCTGGTGCTCAGGTCGGGGCACACGTTCACGCTACGCGGCGACACGGCGATGGGTTGGTCCTGCGTGCCGTAGGCGACGATGAGCGAACCGCGCGTGGCTTCCAGCATCGCGAGCACGCGCCCGGCACGCTTGGTGTCGACGTACAGGTCCACCACCGGGTTGGCGCCGTTGCCGTAGCCCTTGTTCTTCGTCGCCTGGATCATGGTGCTGATGGCGTTGTTGAACGTGGTGGCGTCGTCGGTGGCGAAGGCTTCTTCGTTCGACGTGGCGGTGAACAGCGCATAGTGCAGCGAGGCGCGCTTCACATAGCTGGCGTTGATGAACTCGTTCACCAGCTCTTCGATGCGATAGAACTGGTTGAACTGCAGCCACTCGTCGAGGATGCCGAAGCCTGCGGTGAACTTCAGGAACGACACCGTCTGCTCGCCTTCGGCGAACTCGCGGCGGATCGGCGTGGGCTCGCCCGGGTTGCGCTGCGCCCAGGTGATGCCCGCGCTGGTGGTGTTGATCTTGAAGCTGTCCTGGTTCGAACCGATGAGGTTGATGCGGTCGAACGAGCGCAGGTAATTGAAGTCGAAGTACGTGAGTTCATGGAACCACGCTTCCAGCAGGCCGGTGGCCGTGGTGAGGATGGGGTTGGCATCCGGCGTGGCGTACTTCGCGTGGCCGCCGAAGAATTCGCGGTGCGCGAAGCTCTTCAGCTGGTCGAACGAGGGCGCGCTCACCGCCTGGTGGCGGTCGAGCAGTCCCTTCGCCAGCGCGTGGTGCTTGAACTCGTGCGCCAGTTTCAGCGGGATGCTGAGCGCGGTCTTGATCTGCGCGAACACCGCGATGCGCTTGGCGGCGTCCGGCAGGTCGCGCAATGCGGTGGGCTGGCCGGCGATCGGGTCGAGCTTGCCCGAGGGGTCGACCTTCACGATCTGCTTGAGCTTGAATGCGTTCATGGTCTCGTCCTTACGGGTTCAGGCTGATGAGGAAGACGTCGCCGGTGGTGTCGCCACTGGCCTGCACCGACGCGGCGTAACCGCAGAGCGTGTTGCCGCCGTTGGTCGTCGTGAACTTGCTGGTGCTGTTGTTCCAGTACAGCGCGGCATTGATGGCCCAGGCTTCGCCGGTGGTCTTGGCGGCGCCCTTGAACAGGCCTTCGACGACATAGGCCGCGCTGTCGCTGGCGCCGGCATTCGCAGGCGCGAACACGCACTTGCTGCCGAGCAGCATGAACTTCGGTGCGCCGGTGATGGCGTTGCCCGAGGCGTGGCTCAGGGTCTTGACCTGCAGGGAGGGGGATGCGAGATGCATGGCTCAGCTCCTTAACCGAGGAACGCGATGTCGGCAGGGACATCGAGCGTGTTGTTGTTGTTCGGAAGCGCACCCTTCTGCGCATTCGGATCACCGCCGCCGAGCTGGCCCTGCGGCGTGCCCGTGGCCTTGGTGCGTGCGGCGGCCAGGCTCTTCAGCACCGACACCGGCAGCGCTTCGTGCGCGGCCTTGTGGGCAGCGACGGCTTCCGGCGTGTCGGCGCAGGCGCCGGCGATGCGGTCGGCGGCGACGATGTCGTCGACGAGCGCGGTCTTGTACGTGTTGCCGGCATCCACGGCCGCCTTCAGTGCGGCGGGGTTGTCGAGCAGTGCGGCGCTGTCGCCGAGCGCGGTTTTGATCGCAGCCAGCGACGTGGCCGCGGCCTTGTTCGTGTCGTGGGAATCCAGCACGGCCTTGAGCTGCGTCGGGTTGTCGAGCAGCAAGGCGTGCGGGCCGAGTGCCGCTTTCAACGCGGCGAGCTGTGCAGGGTCCATGGCGTTTCCTTGGGGGTGGGTGTTGAGCTGTTTCACAGCCCGAGCGCCCGGCTGTGCGCCGAGCCAGACCAGCGAGGCTTCAAGCGCCTCGCCGGGACCGAGCAGGCGCTCGGCAATGCGGGTGCCGGTGACGGGGTCGATGACATCGGCCCGGCCGGCGGTGGTGAACCCGATGCTCACGTCGCCGGCAATGCCGGCATCGAGTTTCGCGATCAGGTCCTTGGTGTCTTCGGTGCGCACCATGTACGCCGATGCCATGAGCACCTGCGCTTCGTTGATGCCCGGCGGCAGCGCGAACTGCGGCTCGCGCAGCAGCGTGCGCGCGTCGGCCAGCGACATGCGTTCGATGCGCGCCGCGAACCATCGGCCTTCGCCGGGGCCGCTGTCGCCGTCCCACGACATCGGGTGCTTGATGAACAGGCCTTTGCCCGGCAGCGAAGTGACGAACTTCGCAAGCAGCCCTTCGTCGATGCACTCGCGGTCGCGGTCGATGCCGTTGTGGCAGACCACGAATTCGCGCACGTAGAGTTCGTCGGCGCTGTGCTCGCGCAGCGTGTACGCGTTGATCGCGCCCACCTGCTCCGCCGTCGGCGTGCCATTGCCGCCCGCGCCCTTGCGCAGCGACGAAGCCAGCGACTTGTGCAGCGCCGTCGACATCAGCGCGCCTTCAAGTTCGCGACCCGCCACATGGCCTGGTCGCCCGTCAGCGGCCCGCAGTAGTCGGGCGCCTGCCACGCCGGAGCCGCAGGCGCCTCGACTGCGGGTGCCGCCGCAGTGTCATCGGCGCCGGGCGGTTTCGGCGGGGGGGTATCCTGGGTTGCGGCCGGGCTCAACCCGACCTGCGAGGCGGTGAGCGGTTCGGTATCGCTTGCCGGCGCCGTGGCGCCGAGTTCTTCGAGCTTGTCGTCGATGGCCTTGACCAGCGTCGCCCGCGGCGCCTCTTCGGCAGATTCCATCGCGCGCAACTGCGTCAGCTGTTCGCCGCTCAGTTCGTCGAACTGCTCGCGGATCTTGTTGATGCTCTGGCTTCGAAGCGCCTGCAGGTCCATCGTTGCGATTCCATCGCCGGCACTCCGGCGTCATGGGTCGCATTCATAGCCGCGCCGTTTGTGCGCCGCGTCCGCTGCGCGCACAACGGCGCTGAGGGATAACCTTGAAACCGCCGCATCATCTGCGCTGTGTGAAACTCGCTCACACTTGCGCTATGCAAACTATCGGGCGTATGCTGGGTCCGCTGCGGTACGTCCCGCAGTCGGGATTGGCGTCCCAGTTGAGGCGGCAGAAGCCGCTACGTGTCGAGTCCGAGCGGCTTTTTCGTGTCCCGCGATCCGCCAATGGCGGCCGGGCGCAGGGAGCCGCAAGGCTCGCCGGTGCCTCACCGGTACGCCAACCTGCGTCCGGTCGCTTCCCGATTGGCGTCGGGCTGCGACCTCACCAGACCAGTGAGGCAACCACCATGCACACCGCTACCGCCGCGCTTCCGCGCCGCCGCTTCAAGCTCTCTCCCACCGAACGCGCCGAACTGGCGCAGCATCCGTTCGCCCGAATTCCCGGCACCCGGCAGGATGACTACGGCCGCACCGTTCTGGACATTGCGCCCACGGATGACCGCATCGAGGCATGGAATCAAGGCGCTCTGCTCGGTCTGCGCATGCTTGATGCTGCGGTCGAGTGTCAGCGCACTGGAACGCACCGCGCGGTGCCGAAGGAATTGGTCGCGTTGCTCGCCAACGAAGCGTCCACCGGTCCCGAAAGCGCCGCCGCAGCGTGGCGATTCAGCGGCTTCATGCGTGTTCTGGAAACGGTCATCGACGGCTACCTGCGCCACCGCCATCACGGCAACGACGCGCCCTACGTGATTGGCCTGGAAACCGCATGGCGCGAGTGGACAGGGCGGGTGGTGTCGTGACGCCGGTGGCACCAGAACTCATCGAGCGCGCAGTTGCGATGTATCAGTCAGGGTTGTCAATCAAGGCTGTCGCAGAAACGCTGAAGGTTTCGCGATCAGCGATAACGCGCGCGCTACGCAGCCGTGGAATTGAGATCATCGGGATCTCAGAAAGGAACCGGCGGCGCTATGCCAACACAACTGACGAGTATCGGAAGGCCGGTGCCATGCGCGCGCAGACAGCCAGAAAGGGGATGCGCGACAAGCCGGAATCATTGGCTGCGCGTGCCGTCACAAGACAGAACCGCGGGCACGGAGTCAGCGAGAATGAGCGCGCAATCTCGGCACACCTTGAATTGATCGGCATAAACGGAACACCACAGCTTGCTTGCGGGCCATTCAATATCGATATTGGCATTGCCGAACAAAGGATCGCCGTCGAAATCTTCGGCGGCAATTTCCACGGGTATGGCCACCACAGAAAGCGAACGGCGCGCAGATACGCATATCTCGCAGAGCAAGGGTGGCGATTCGTTATTGTGTGGGTGATGGCGGATCATTACAGCGCGGTCGCCGACATCGCCATAGCCGTGGCGGCCACGATTCGTGAGCATGTTGGCGACAAACCAGCCGGGTCGTGGTGGGTGTTGCGCGGAGACGGACTCTTGATTCGCTCTGGAATTGGCGATTTTAAAAGGATCGCAGAGCCCATTAGCTTGGCGAAATTGCCGATCTAGTCTAAGTCAGCGGCTACAATTGTGCAGCGGCACCCAGGATGCGAGTCGCGCACCGGGATCGGCGCGTTGGCTATGAGGTACGGGCCGGCGGCGGCGAGGTCGCGGCAGGTGCGGGAGACGCGGCCGTCCTGCGCGGTGAGGTAGTCGACGTGGGTGATGCCGGCGTCGCGGTACTGCACCAGCTTGCCGTCGGCTTGGGCCATCGCGGTTTCACTGCGGGCCAGGCGCAGCCAGTCGTAGTCGTGGGCGCCGAAGCGTTGGCGCAGCTTGCGCGCCACGTCGGCCGGGTTCATGCCGTCGTATTCGCCGGACTTCAGGCGTTCGATGATGTCGTCGCGCAGCACGCGCGCGGTGACGGTGCGCACCATCTGCAGCCCGCGCGCTTCGATCTGCGCGCGATACGTGCGGCGAGCGTCTTCGATGATGGCGTCGACGTCCAGCTCGGTCGCGGCGTTTTCCAGCCCGCGCACCCACGCCGCGAACGCCGCCCGCACCAGCGGCCCGCGATCGCTGCCGGCGGCCTGCACGAACAGTTCTTCCAACCGCAGCAGCTCGGACAGATGGCGCGCGGCGTTGAACGCGAACGCCGGCACCTCGGCCTTCATCGCCTTGCCGGCCTCGGCCAGCCCGAGTGTTTTCAGGCAATCCGCCATCAGCCCCGACCACAGCGCCAGAAGCCCCACGGTGGCGCGCTGCTCGATGCGCGGAAGTTGTTGATCTTGCTCGGCCCAGCCTTCGCCATCGCCGGCAGATTTCGCCGCCAGCGACCTCACGACGTGCTTTAGCGCAAACCCGCGCGGCTTCATCACCGCATTTCCGTCTCGGCGATCAGGCGGTCGATGGCATCGTCGTCGCCGAGCAGCAGGATGCGCTGCTCCGGGCCGAAGCCGACGATCTTGTTGGCGATGGCCCGCAGCCGCGCCATGTGCTTGTCCGCATCGCGCCCCTGCCCCGCCGCACTGTTCACGCCGGGCGTGATGACGCCGCTCAGCATCAGCTCGGTCTGCGCACGCAGGAATTCGGCCTGAGCGCGCTTGAGTTCGTCGGCGAGGTTCGGGAGACGCTGCACCAGATCCCAGTCGCCCGGCTTCCACGTGCGGCCACGCAGGCGCAGCATGGTTTCGATGACGCGTTTCAGCGCCGGCTTCGTGCGCGCGAATCGGGTCTGGCTTTCCTGCAGCACGATGATGCCCTGCGATTCGGCCAAGCGTTCCGCCGTCGACCAGTGAAACCCGAGCATCCACGACGGCAGGCCGGTCTTCGCGACGATCTGTTCCAGCATGTGCCGCGCCGGCATCTCGATTTCGATGACCTTGTCCTGGGCGCCGATCACTTCGATTTTGATCTCGTCGTCTGCCGCCAGCGCCGCCACGAGGTCCAGCGAGTTGCCCTTGCGCTTGGCGTCCAGCACCTTGGCCAAGTCCGCCGCCAGCGCGTTGCGGCGCGCATCGAGGTCGGTGCCGGTGATCTTGCGGTTGCTGGTCTTGTAGATCAGCGACAGCGACGGGTCACCATACCGCTGCCACACCTGCCCGGTCGCGTTCTGGATCTGCAGCAGGATGGTCGCGACGAACTCCATCGAGCGCATCAGGCTCACGCCATACGGGTTGTCTGCTTCGTTGTGAATGCTCTGGTACACCACGCGCGACAGGTCCAGCGGCTTGAAGCCCTGGCCCATCAGTTCGCCCGTGGTGGCCGCGCCGTAGGTGTTGCGCAGGATCTGCTCAACGCGGTCGGTGCCGTCGCCACGCACGGCGGCCCGCGCCGGCGGCTGGTAATAGGCTTCGAACTTTTCGCCGCGGCGGAACAGCACGCCCTTCGAGTCAGCCACGCGCAGCGCCACCACGTCGCGTTGCTTCGCGTCGACGATGAATTCGCCAAGCGCAAAGCCCTGCTCATACTTTTCGTTGCCGAGCGAATCGGCGAAGGCCTGGAATCCACACTCGAGGTCGTTCACCTGGATGTTGTCCATCCAGTCGGTGATTTCCTGCACCAGCGCGTCGTTGTCGCCCTCCACGGCGAGGATGCCATCGACCGTGGTCATGCGGTTGATCGCGCCATCGATCGGCGCAATCGCCTCGCGCAGCGCTTCGTACAGCGACGGATTCACCTGCCGCGGCACGAACCAGTCACTGATGCCGGACCACAGCCCCAGCCCGGTGCCCGTGCGGAACTGCCCGCCCGTCGACATGCCCGCCGCATTGGCCGGCGCCTTGCCCCGCATCGCGTTCCACGTGGAAGCAGCGCGAGTGCGGATGGTGTTGATCAGGCTCATGGGTTGCTCCGGTGTTGCGACTTGTTCCAATGCGCAAGGTAAACCTGCGCTGCCTCAACCTCGCGGGACTGCAGCGGAGTCAAATGCGCGCGTGGATGCACGAGGATCTGCGGGGGAATCTTCCCGCGCAAAGCAGCGTTGCCCACCTGCCGAGGCGTGACGAACTTCAGATCCCGGCGGCAAAGACTTGCCGCGATTTTTTTTGCCACGGGCAACCGATGGTCGGCCCATACAACGATCGCGCCTGTCGGCGCGGCGGTGAGCATGGCGACGACGTCAGGTTCGAGATTGGCGGAGAAGTCCGGACTCACACCGGAGCGATCAGAGTCGCCGCTTCCGACCCTTGATGCCACCGTCTCATGTCCTGCCGATCCATCGGTCTCCGGCTGGTCAGCGTGGTCAGTTTGGTCGTGCATTGCTGCCGTTTCTCCATGGGGATTCATGCGGCCCTCCGGTCGTGAACGCCGGTGCTGAAGTGGTCGAGGTCGGCGCCCTGGTCGTCGAAGAGCATGCGCAGCATCTGCTGGCGGCGGGCGTCGATGTTGTGGTCGTTGTCCTTGGCGTAGATCGTGTGCTTGGCGCCTTCCTTGGACGTGTGGTTCGTCATCCAGTTCAGGGCCTCGTTGTCGTAGGCCATGGCGTAGCCGCATTGCTGCAGCCGCGCGGTGATGCACTTCGTGGCCCAGTCCTTCGCCGGGGCGCGCACGACCTTGTCGACGCTGTCGTCGCGCAGATCGCGCAGCGGTTCGCCGTCTTCGCCCACGCAGTCGACCGCTTCGGAAAAGTTGAAGCCGGTCATGCGTTCGTCGAAGTGCGCCTCGGCGTAGGCGTCGCTGTTCTGCAGGTCCTTGACCACGGCCGTGCCGGCGCTGCCGAGGTCGGCGCCCCAGTGCGGCAGGTGGCCCCACAGTTCGCTGATGCCGAAGATCAGTTCGCGCTGCGCGTGGTACGGCAGGCCGGTGGCGTTCACGCGCAGCACGTCGACCAGCTTCGTGCCGCGGCGCTCGCTCAGGATGATCTCGGTCGGGTCGTTGCTTTCGCCCAGGTCGCAGCCCGCGAAGTACACGCCCATGCCGTCGCCGAGCAGCAGGCGGCGCAGCAGCCGGCGCCAGCAGGTGCGGCGCGTCTCGTCGTCCGCGGCGATGAATTCGCGCAGCGACAGCGCCGACGATTCGAGCACGTCCTCGGTCGGCACCTTCTTGCCGGCCATCACGTCGAGCCGGATGCGCAGCAACTCGACACTGAGTTCGTCGCGGCCCCGGTCGGCGCGCAGCTTGAGGATCCGGAAGTCCGGCAGGTCGTCGATGTTGGGCGTGAGCAGATCCCACGACCACACCGGGTTCTCGGCCTGGCCATGTTCGCCGAGCACGTTGCGGATGTAGCCCGGCGTGTGCCGGCCGCCGTAGCGGCGGATGAACTCGGCATCGCGCTCGGGCGACCAGAACGGCGCCGGCATCAGCGTCTTCGGCCAATGGAACTTGCGGACGCCCGGTGTTCCACGTGGAAGATTCAGCACGGCGCGCTGCGTGAGGCGGAAGTACGGCGTGCTGTTGTCGCCGTCCGGCACGGAATACATGCGCGACTTCGCACCCGGTTCCAGCGCGCGGTAGAACTCGGAAAAGTGCAGTTCGCGCTTGGCCTTCGCGGCTTCGTCCATCAGCCCCAGTGCGGTGACGTGCACGCCGCGCAGCGCTTCGCCATCATGCCCGAGCGGCCGGTAGTACACGCGGGCCTGCGACGGTCGCGACGGGTTGAGGAAGTTGGGCGCGCTGAACTTGTGCAGCGTGTGCGGCGTGCGCTTGGGCTTGCGCCAGAACGGCGACAGCAGCGAGCCCTTGGCCTCGCCGCTTTCCTGCGCACCGACCTGCGCTTCGACCGCCATGATGATTTCGTCGAGGTGGCTCTGCATCGGCGCGGTGACCAGCATCGACGGATTGGCGATCGTGCCGCCCATCGAGGTGCAGCAGCCCCACAGAATCAGCACCGTGATTTCGCGCGTCTTGCCGACCTCGGCGCCGTCCTGGTGCACCACGTCCTGGTCCCAGGCGCGCAGGCTTTCGCGCTGGTAGTCGAACAGCTTGTAGGGCTCGCCGGTGTTCGGTTCGACGAGGAACGTCTCGGCCCAGCGCACCGGGTCGCTGATGGTCCACATGACCAGCGCGTCGTTGAGGCTGATGCCGTAGGCGCCGGATTCGACACCGCGCCAGGTCATGCCCTGCGTGCGTAGCCAGGCGTCGAACTCGTCCTGCGCCTGGCGCGTGAAGCTGCGCGGGTCCAGCGCTTTGGCGATGAACGGGTCGGGCTTCACAGCCGGCGCGCCAACTCGTCGCACAGGTGGCCGTGCGCTTCGCTGCGTTCGTCGTCGCTGAGGCGCAGCCACAACGCGGCGCAGCGGGCGCTGCCGCGATCGGCTTCGTCGGCGTGTTCGCCGATGGCGTCGATCAGCGTTTCGTCGTCGATCTGCGCGCCGAGCAGTGCCTCGCACACGGCGCCGCCGCGGGTGCGGGCATTGGTCGCGATGGCGATGCCGGCGCGCACGGCGGCGTCGATGTGTTCGACTGGGTCAGTCGGGATCATGCTCGAGCACCTGCGGCCGCTTGGCGTTGGCGAATCGGCCCGCGATGGCGCCGAGGAAGGTCTGCATGGCGTCGGCGCCTTCGTCGGCTTCGCGCAACTTCTCGCGCGCCCGTGGCGTGGCCATCATTTCGGGCAGGCTGATGCCCAGCGCTTCGGTGAGGCGAATCAGCATGAACACGGCCGGGTTCTGGTGGACCTTGCCGATGGCGGGCTTTTCCGTTTCCGGGTCGATGACGACGTTGCCTTCCTTGTCGACCATCGGCGAGAACATCACGATGCCCTTCTCCGCGATCTCCTTGCGCACCTGCTGGATCACGTTGAGGTTCGCGGCCAGCTCGGCGGCCATCGCCGCGTTGATCTTCGACATTTCGCCGGTTTCAACGCAATCGATGATGGCGTCGAACGCCTGCGCATAGACGGTTTTGTCGAGGCAGTCGCCGCCGGCCTGCGTGAGCCCCTGCGTGACCAGGCTGCACGGGTGTTCGCGGCGGTCCGGGTTGTCCGGGTGCACCGGACACGTGGTGAGGCACGGCTTGCCGAAGGCCTTGAGGTTCAGCGATTCGCGCACCGATGCGAAGGCGGCGCGGTTCACGGCCGAGTAGCGGCCGTGGATCCACGAATTGCGGCTGGCGATGGCCTTGCCTTCGGGCGTGGTCGGCCCGGTCGAGGCCTGCGCCGCCAGCGCATTGGCCGCCCGCCGCTGCGCGAGTTCGGCCTCGCTCAGCGGCTTGGTGCGCGGCCGCGGTTTCGACGCCGCCGCCCGCCGTTGCGCGATCTCGGCGTCGGTGAGCGGCTTGCGGTGGCGGGGGGTGACGGACGTCATGCGCGGAGCATCACCCGCCGCCGCTGTGCGCCGCGTCCGCTTCGCGCACAATGTGCAGCACGCGGGTCCGGTCGAGCCCGTATTGCAGCGCGACCACGTCCGGATGCGCCCCGCCGGCAATCGCCGCCGCAATCTCGCGGTTGCGCTCCGGCCGCCACAGCGATTCGAAAAACCGCTCCCGCGTCGGGATGTGCACTTTCTCGCTGCCCAGCTCGTCGAACACCACGCACAGGGCCTCAACCGCCGCGACCGCGCCATGCACCGCCCCGAGCCGCTGCGCAATCACCATCCACACCGACGCCGGCCACCGCTCCGCCATCGCCTCGGCCATCAGCGCCAGTTCCTTCGCCGTCGGCGCCTCGCCTTTTCTGCTGAACTGGGGGCGGGTCATGCGGCACCACCGCGCTGCTTGTCGAGTTTCTGCTGCGCCCACAGCGGCAGGCCCTTCGGCGGTTCGCCGAGCGCGTGGTACTGGCGGGCGGGGTTCAGGCGCGTGGCGGTTTGCTTGTCGCTGACCGCGAGGTACTGCCGCGTGGTCTCGATGCTTTCGTGACCGAGCGCGATGCGGATGCGTTCGATGTCCGAGCCGTCGTCGTACAGCCCAGTTGCGTACGTCACGCGGAAGCGATGCACGCCCCACTCGCCCAGCTTCGCGCGGGTCGCGTAGCGCCGCACCATGTGCTCGACACCACGCGCCGTCAGCGCTTCGCCGAAGTAGCTCGGGTGCGTCGACCAGAACACCGTGTCACCCAGCGGCTGCGGGATCTGGTCGCGCAGCAGGATCCACTGCCGCAACTCGTCGACGATCGGCCCTTCGATGCCGACGGTGCGTTCCTTCGCACCCTTGCCCAGGAAGCGGATGCGCCCGGACTTGTGGCCGAGTTCCACCTGGTCCAACCGCAGCGACGCGGCTTCCGATTCACGGGCGCCGGTGCAGAGGAAGAACAGCATCAGCACGCGGTCGCGCAGCGCGACCGAGGGCACGGCGGTGTCCTTGATCGCAGCAAACAGGCGCTGCAGGTCGGCGTCGGAATACTTCCGCGGCGTGCGCTTCATGCGCTTCGGCGCCCGCAGACCGGCGGCGCAGTTCAGCGCACCCAGCGCACGGTGCCGCCAGTCGTAAAACGATTTCAGCGCCTGCAACTGCGTGGTGCGCCACGAGGCCTTGTGCCGCAGCCGGATGAACAGCGACTTCATCCACTCGTCCAGCACGGGCAGCGACGCGCTGCGGTAGTCATGGCCCTGCTCGGCACACCACGTGGCGAACTTGCGCAGGGTGTCGATGTAGCGGGTGCAGGTGGTGCCGCTGGCGAGGCCCTGCACGATCTGCAGCGCCGTGAGCCAGCGCCAGGCCTCGGCCGCCAGGGCGTCGGGCATGGCCGTCGAGGCTTCCACGTGGAGCATGGCCCGGCGCAGCGGCCCGGGCACGGACAGGACGCGGTCGCGGTGCATGCGCTCGTCGGCGGTGAGCAGGCGGGACAGGTCGCGGGTGGGCTCGGGTGCGGCCAGCGCCATCTGCGTGGGCGCCTGGGTCACCCCCTCACCAGACCGCGCAGGACGGTCAAGAAGCGATTTCGACCGCCAACCGCTCCCAGCACCGGGGCGACCCCGCGATCGCGGCGATTTGGGCGGCTGCGGTTCGATGCCGGGCAGCGGCAGGGATTCGGGCTCGGTCATGGCGCGCCCTCCCCCGAACCCCCTCCGGATTTTCGGGCGGCTTCCAGGTAGCGGCACCCTCGGCCATGGGCTGAGCTTTCGACCGGGGGTGGTCGGTGCCTGTTCGGCCCCGACCCGCACGCACCCGGAAACCCGAGGCGGATCAACAGGTTTCCGCTACCGGACCGGACCCGCTGCCGAGTCCGTGGAGTTATCCACAAGCCCGACCCTTGCGGCAGGACAGCCAGCGGGTAAGGCCCGCCAGTTCTCGCTGTTCCCGGTGTCAGCCCTTCGGGCTCAAACACCGTTTGCGCGACTTTAAGTGATTGAACAGCCTCGGAAAACAGGGTCATTGTGCACCCCCGACAGCCTGCCCCGCCAGCATCGCGGCGATGCGGTCGATCTCGGCGTTGGCCACTTCCGGCGTGAACACCTTCGGCGCCGGCGCATCGGCCCCGATCTCGGCGACCGGATCCGGCGGCAAGCGCCCACCGCGGCTGCGGTACTCCGTGGCCCAGGCGTAGGCTGTGCGCACCATCGCCTCGCGGCGTTCCGGCGTGGCATGGCGCCAGGCGTAGCTGTCGATGCGCTGCCAGACCAGCCGGGCGAACGGCGATCGCTGCGCGTTGACCGCGTTCAGCTCGGCCAGCACGTCGGCCTCGGACGGATCGCCGAGGCACAGCAGGCGGAACTGCCCGGGCTTCGGCGGGAACTCGCGGCCGGACAGCACGCAGGCCTTGAGTCCGTGCGCCACCTGGGCGCCGTCGAGGTCGGCGATCACGGTGGCCCAGGTCTGGCCGGCGATGGTGAGGGAACCGTCATCGCGCTGCGGCGTCACGCCATGCGCGCTGACCCAGGCATGGCCGAAGCTCGAGGTCATGCGCTCCCACAACCGGCGCAGCCAGTCTGGCTTGACCTCAAGCGCGGAGTGCGTCGGCGTCGTCATGGGTGCGGTTCCTGCGGGCGGCGTAATCGGCGAGGCTTTCGCCAGGACGTCGGCGATCGGTTGCATCGGTGTCTCCGGTGGATGGCGTGGCCTGGTCGCGATCGGCATGGCGACCCCGCGCCGCGCTGATGGCCCAGCCGAGGGGATTGCTCTTGCGTTTGCGGATGGCCTCGGCCGCGCAGTCGCGGATCGCTTCGGGCTGAACGCCCATGGCGATGACCTCGAGCAGGTCGGGGTGTTGCGTGCTGACGCCGATGAGCCCGGCCTTCCGCATCAGCGCGCACGCGCGCTCTGCCTGCGCCGTAATGCGTGCAGAGTGGGTAACGGTTACCTCAAGGGTTGGAGAACTAGTAACCGGTACTGGAACCGGAACCGGTACTGGAGATGGGGCATTGCCACTTTCTGCCACCGGCATGCCGCTGGCAGGATTCCGATCACCTTCGAAGTCTTCCAAATTCGGCGAACGTGCTCGCAACTTCGCCGCATATTCAGGCATCGCGGCTTCCGCGTAGGCACGCGAGTGGTGCTTGCAGATCGCCGCGAATTGCGACTTTTCGGAGCGATCGCGATGCGATGCGATCCACGCATTGTGATCACGCCAGTCGTGCAATTGACGCGCGAATTCGTGCCCGTCGAGGAACCGCACCTTGACCAGCGCCGCGATGAATTCGCCGGGCTCGCCAGGCCAGTCGACCGCCAGCTCGATGTCGTCGTCGGACTTGCCCGCGAGCAGGCCGCTGGTGGCACTGCTGCCCGCCCAGCACCACAGCTTGATCAGATGCCACGGACCGGACGGACCGAGCAGGCGCAACAGGCGCTTCGTTTTCGGGTGATTCGGCAGGTCCATCGCGACTCGGATGTCGCGTTGGGACCATTTCACCTCGGTCGGCGGTGAAACTTCCGCCTCATTGCGCGTCGAAGATTTCCGGTTACGCTGTCTCTTGCCGGGATCGGAAGCCCGGTTAACCCGTTGATTCATTATGGGAATCCATCACCCCCTGCCCTACTATTTACCGCACCTGGGCTGTATATTATGTCTAATATCGACGATATCCAGCACAATACGCGTTAAATCAATGGCTTGGGTGTGTGTTGGGTTCCGGTTTTTGGCCGGAATGCATGAAACCACGCGCTTATTGTCCAATTGTCCCGAGTGCCTGCGAAGCTGATGCGGGACAGTTGGATGTCTTCGGCACGGTCCTGGGTGGTTTTCAGGGCGTGCTGCGTGCTGCGGGCCGAACGAATGGCACGCAACGGGTGTACGTGAGTCTGGCGCGCCGCTGGCTGGAAGCTGGCGGCGTGCCCGGGCATTTCGACTCGGCGCGGTTTTCGCGCTGGCTGCGCGACTACCGGCGCGAGGTGTCCGCGGCGCAGGTGAATGGCGTGATCAAGGCCGTGCGGGCCTTCTATCGGGCCATGGCGGTGCTGGGCCACTGCACGCCCGGCGAACACGCGAAGCTGCCGCGCATGCGCCGCGTGCCGGCGCAGACGCCCCGATACTGGACGCCCGACCAGGTGGCCGCGCTGGTGGCGGCGCCCGATGCGTCGACGTGGCTGGGCTTGCGCGATCGCGCCGTGCTGCAGGTGCTCGCCGACACCGGCGTGCGTGCTTCCGAACTGGTCGCGCTGAACCTGGGGGACCTGCTCGACGACGGCACCCTGTACGTGCGCGGCGCCCGCCGCGACCGGGACCGCTACGTGCCGACCACGCCCGCACTGCGCGCCACGCTCGCCGACTGGATCGCCCGACGTGTGGAAGCGCGGCCCGGCAAGCGGGCGGTGCTGTTCGTTTCCACGCTCGGACGGCGTCTGTCGACCGACACCGTGGGGCGCATCGTCGCGACGCACGCCCGCAGCTTCGGCTTGATCGCGTTGTGCGGCGGACGGGCCACGCCCACCCTGCTCCGCAACAGCCTGGCCGTGGCGCTGACACAGCGCGGCATGCCGATCACCGCGGCCGCGCAGCTGCTCGGGCACGCAGACGTGGCCACGACCGCCCGCTTCGTCGCGGCCGATCTGACCCCGTTGCGCGCGGCCGTCGCCCATCATCCGCGGGCCCGGCGATCGTTGTGATGTGGGGTGGTGTCGTTCATCTGTTATCCCGTTGCTGGAGTCGGAAAACTCGGCCACGCGGTGTTAGTCCGTCGATTCGGTCGGAGAATTGGTGTTAGGGCGCAAACAGCGCGACCTGTCGGGTTTCGTATTCGTATCTTTCATTTGCCGCCTTCCAGTAATCGTGGTCTATCTCGCAGGCCACAAGCTCAACGCCGCAGTAGTGCGCAGCAATCGCAATGCTCCCGCTGCCAAGGTGCGTATCAAGCACGCGCATTCCAGGCGCTGCGTACTGCTTCAAAAGCCACTCGTAGAGCTTCACTGGCTTCTGTGTCGGGTGAATCCGGCGTTCGTTCAGCGCCTTGTTCCCCTGCTGCCTCATGCTGCCAACCGCTTCGCCCTGCATCATTCCGCGCCACATGTAGCGCACCACGTCCACGCGCTCGTTCAGGCTGCAATGCGCAATCTCAGCGCCGCTCTGGTCGGCCCCGTCGTTGAGCTTATCCCAAACAATCGCGCCGCCGCGCAGCGTGACCGGCATGTAGTTAGCCCCACAAATGATCTGGTGCTTTGAAACTCGGCGCAGCTCGTGGAAATACTCGGGAGGCGGCGGCTCGTTGTCCCAGTTCTTCTTTGCGTAGCCGCCGTCCACGCACCGCAGCCGCGTTCCGTTCCGCTGCAGGACGTTGTGACTGCGGTTTGTTCCGCCGTCCTCGCCGCGACCGTATGGCGGATCAACAATGGCAAGATCAAACGCGCCATCCTGTAGCGTTCGCATGTATTCCATGCAATCAATGTTAAGTAATTCAATAGCCACTCATAAATCCTCGCTGTGTTCGGTGCATACGGCGGCGTTTTTTCATTCACCAAGCGCCACGACGAGCGCGTCGCCGAGCTGGCGGGCGATCGACTTGTCGGCGGCATCCGGGAGGACCATTTCCTCGCCTTCGTCATTGAACAACATCACCCACGCGGCCCCGTTTTCCATTGCAAGATGGACGATATACCCGGGCGGCAACTGGCCGCACATTACGTTCGCGGCGTCCTGAAGCGAAATCCCGTCGACAACCGGCGGAACATAAACGACGGGCGTTTCGGCCATTTCCTCGAGCGGAGCGAAAACTTCGTCGATCACGGCGTCCGACTCGTCGAGCTGTTCCTGTATTGCGGCGGAATAAACCGGCTCCGGCTCGGGCTTTGGCTCGAGCGACCGGCGCAGTTCCTCGAACGCGAGGCGCTCGGCTTCGAGCTTTTGCCTTTCCTCGGCCAGCCTGTCGGCCTCGATAGCGGCCTCGAGGGCCAGTCGGTCGGCTTCGGCCTTGGCGGCCTCCCGGGAGGCTTTTTGTTCGGCCTCGAACGCTTCACGCTCGACCCGCAGGCGCTCGGCTTCAGCGGCAACTCGAGCGGCTTCGGCTTCCGCAGCTTCCCGGGCGGCCTGTTCGGCGGCCTCGGCGTTCAGCTTGTCCTCGTACATCGCTTCGAGCGATTCAATGGTGGATGCAAAAACCGCCTCCGCCTCGTCGGACAGCTCGTCGAGCAGCTCCTCGTCGAGCTCGAGCAGTTCTTCGTGATCCTCCGTCAGCGCCACGCGCGCATGGTCGAGCGCATCATCGGCCGTCGCACCGGCACCGGCGGCAGCAGCGCGATTCTCGCCAGCCGGTTGGCCTACTTCCTCGATTTACATGGCCCCTGCGTGCCGATCGATACGGCTTGCTCCTCGTCGTTGATGGCGGTGCACCTCGCGATGCGCAGTTTGCGCGGCTTGTGCAATGGGCGAAAGAAGTCTCGGCAAAGACTGGCATCCCGATGCCGCAGCTGTAGGCAAGACGTTCGATTTTAGATACAAGATTTTAGTAAAAGAACGAGAGTAGCTCTGTTTGATACGTGCTACATACTACTTTCTACTTTTAAACCAAGGAGTTTCATATGCGACC
>ERZ650311.564-NODE-564-length-22245-cov-5.543758_pt1 | contig 22245 bp, 22 predicted proteins | sample MGYA00376247_ERZ650311 | MGnify/ENA primary metagenome ERZ650311 (study PRJEB26733, sample SAMN07839324) | wastewater metagenome | biome: small river; feature: stream; material: water | place: USA: North Carolina | collected 2016-07-28 ...
GCCATCGATTCACTGTGGCCACTGCTTCAGGCGCTTCTTACTGGCACGATTCCACTGACCGCAGCGAGCTTTGCCATCGGAATCATCGTTGCCCTCTTTGCGGCACTCGCTCGAATCTCTAACATCTGGATTCTTCGTTCTATTGCGGCGACATACATTTCGATAATTCGCGGCACGCCGCTTTTGCTTCAACTATTCATTATTTTTTATGGCTTGCCAGCATTTGGACTTGTCTTTGATCCGTGGCCAAGTGCAATTTTGGCCTTCTCGCTCAATGTAGGCGGATATGCGGCTGAGACAATTCGTGCCGCGATTCTGTCGATTCCTAAGGGGCAGTGGGAGGCAGCCGCAACCGTCGGATTGAATCGCAGTCAGACGCTTCGCCGAGTGATCCTTCCGCAGGCGACCCGGGTAGCGATACCGCCGCTGTCAAACACTCTCATTTCGCTGGTTAAAGATACATCGCTTGCTTCGGTTGTACTGGTTACTGAAATTTTCAGAACGGCTCAAGAAATCGCTGGCCCCACCTTTGAATTTTTCTTGATGTATGCCCTGGCGGGTGTGTACTACTGGATTTTGAGTCAGCTGTTAGCTTTTGGCCAGAGCCGAATCGAAAAGCGCCTGAACCGAAAGGTTGCGCATTGACAAATCTGATTGAGGTTCGCGGGCTGACCAAGAGTTTCGGTGCCAATAATGTTTTTAGAAACATCGATTTTGATGTGCACGCCGGCTCGGTGACAGTGATTATCGGGCCTTCTGGCTCAGGCAAAACAACTTTGCTGAGATCACTAAACGCACTTGAAATTGCAGAATCTGGCACAGTTCGCATCGGTGATTTCTCTGTCGACTTTGGCAAGAAACCTAGCGAGCGAATTTTGACCCAGCTGCGCTCGCACAGCGGCATGGTTTTTCAGGGCAACAACCTTTTCGGCAACCTAACCGCATTAGAAAACGTGATGCTCGGGCCAGTTGTGGCCCAAAATCAACCCAAGGCGCAGGCGCGCACGGCGGCAGTCGAGTTGCTCGAAGCGGTCGGTCTCGCCGACAAACAAAACTCGTATGTTCACGAACTTTCTGGTGGTCAGCAGCAGCGTGTCGGAATCGCAAGAGCCTTGGCACTACAGCCAGATGTATTGCTTTTTGATGAGCCGACTTCGGCGCTTGATCCAGAGCTAGTCGGCGAGGTGCTTGCAGTCATGCGCGACCTGGCAAAACAAGGTTGGACTATGGTTGTGGTCACTCATGAAATGCGATTTGCGCAACAGGTTGCCGATCACCTAATTTTCATCGACGGGGGATCAATTGTTGAACAGGGCGACCCCCGTGAAGTTCTCTCGAACCCTCAGCACCCTCGCACGCAACAGTTTTTGCAGCGAATAATTGGCGACTTCTAGCTTTAAATGCAAAACCCCTCGGATTTTCCTCCGAGGGGTTTTGACTTTAATCTTTAGAGTGACATGCTCTTGCCGGCTGAGCCAAGCTGGGTTGCAGCCTGAGCCACGCGGGTCGACATTGCTGCCTCACCAATCTTGCCCCAAGCGCGTGGGTCATAGATCTTCTTGTTGCCGACCTCACCATCGATTTTCAGCACGCCATCGTAGTTTGCGAACATGTTGCCCGCGATGGCTCGGGTGAATGCATACTGCAGGTCAGTGTCAATGTTCATCTTGATAACACCGTGCGAAACAGCGTCGGCGATTTCTTTGTCGGTTGAACCTGAACCGCCGTGGAAGACCAAGTCAAATGGCTTGTCAACGCCATATTTGGCGCCAACTGCTGCCTGAATTTCGCCTAGAAGCTCGGGCTTCAGAACAACGTTTCCTGGCTTGTATACGCCGTGCACGTTTCCGAAAGTAAGAGCGACCATGTAGCGGCCATTTTCTCCGAGGCCAAGAGCCTCTGCGGTTGCTAGGCCGTCGGCAGGGGTTGTGTATAGGTGCTCACCGTGGCCACCCTCAACGCCGTCTTCTTCGCCGCCAACAACGCCAACCTCAATTTCTAGAACCGCTCCGATGCCCTTAGTCAAGGCAAGCATCTCTTTTGCAATCTCGAGGTTTTCGCCCATTGGAACGGCCGAGCCATCCCACATGTGTGAGTTGAATAGCGGGTCTAGGCCATTGCGAACGCGCTCCTGTGAAACCGCGATGATTGGGCGAACAAAGCCGTCAAGCTGGTGCTTTGCACAGTGGTCAGTGTGCAGGGCGACGGTAATGCCGTAGTTCTTGGCTAGCTCGCGAGCAACAGTAGCCATGGCGATGGCGCCATCAGACATCTTCTTGACAGTTGGGCCCGACCAGTAGTCGCCACCGCCGGTAGTGACCTGGATGATGCCATCTGATCCTGCTTCAACCAGACCAGCCAAAGCGGCATTCAAGGTCTGAGTGCTTGAAACGTTGATGGCAGGGTAGGCAAAGCCACCCTTTTTAGCGCGGTCAAGCATTTCAAGATATTGATCTGGTGATGCAACTGGCATTTCGGCTCCTAAGGGCTATTTGATGCGATTTTTAGATATGTGTAATTATGCCGAAGCCGAGTTAGTGCGCTTCTGCTGGCTCATCGAGGGCTTTGGCACGATCGGGGGTTTCGTTGAGGAATGACTCTGGCAGGTTGTCGATGTTCTCAAGCCCGCTGGTTGACTGCTGAACCTTGGTTGCGCCCCATCGAACTGCGTTGCGCGCACCCGAAATGACATCAAATCCAACACCCAAAACTGACTCGCCCTCGGCAAGCGGATTGCTGGCCACCGCCTGAAGGAACCCGGCGAGAGTTGCGTCTCCGGCGCCAACGGTGTTCTTGACCTTTACTGGCGCAGTGCTCGTGCCGAAATAGCCATCTTTAGTGACCGCAATGATTCCATCTGAACCCATAGAGGCTAATACAGCCTCGATTCCGTGGTTGCAAAGCTCAGTTGCTGCGTCGATGACGTCGCCAACAGTGTTCAGTGTGCGGCCAACAGCTGAAGCTAGCTCTTCACAGTTTGGCTTGATGACTGCAGCGCGTCCAGAGCGCGACCAGAAGCTCAGCGGCTCACCGCTGGTGTCTAGAGCCACGCGCACGCCAAGGCGGTCCATGCGGTCAAAAAGATCAGTCAAATCAACGAACTTGCCGGTTGATTTATCAATCGGGTGGGCGCCGCCGATAACCAGCCATTTTGCATCGTTTTCGATAACGGTTTTTTCGGTTAGTTCAATAGTTTTGGCCCAGTCGTCGCCGCTAAGCGGGCGAGGCGGCTCTGTGATTCGAGTTGTGGTGCCGGCAAAGTCGATGATGGTTGTCGAAACGCGGGGAGTGCCCTCAACCCAAAGTGGAACAACGAGCTCGCTAGATCCGGTTCGAACTAGAACGTTTGGGTCGCCAGAGCCGATTGGAACCACAGCCGGAGACTTTACTCCGCCCAAAACCAAACCACGGCTGACGTTTATGCCCTTGCCTGCGAGCTCTTCTCCTACGGCATCTGCGCGGTTCACTCCACCGGGAACGAGGTTGCTAACAAAATAGGTGCGGTCTAAAACCGGCGCAGGTGTAAGGGTTACAACAGAAGTTGTTTTGCCAGACATTAATTGGCTCCTTGGGGGATTGAGCGATTCCGAAGTTTCGGACTTTTGCAGCTTCAAACTTCGTTGTCAAGCTCTCGAAAAGTATACCCAAGTGAGCCCCCTAAACCGCTTACAAAGGTGGCCTCAAGTAATCAATGGATGATTAGTTGGCGCCGGATTCGCCGGACGTTAACTCTGGCTTGGTGAAGGTGTCGGTCGATTCTTCTATTTCGCCAATCGCTGGCACCGGCTTGCCGCCATCAAGGATGTTCTTGCTCTTGTCGTTCAGGCGTCGAGTTGATGTCAGCAGGTTGCGCTCGAGGCTCGAAGAGAACGAGTTGAATGCCGAAACGGCGCCGTTGAGTTGATTGCCAAGTTTGGCTGCGTGCTCAGCAACCACTCGAATGTTTTTGTGCAGCGTGACGCCTAGGTCGATGACCTCTTTGATTGTTTCTTCTTGTGCACTTTGGCGCCAACCGTAACTAATGGTGCGAATAACGCTAAAAATCGAAACGGGTGAAACCAACGCGACCTGCTTGCTGAAGCCATATTCAAGAATGCTCGGATCAGCATCGAGGGTTGCAGCCAAAAGGCCTTCGCTAGGCATGAACATGATGGTGAATTCGGGCGATGAGCTAAGGCCAGAAAAATAGTTCTTGCTGCTGATGTCGTTGATGTGTTTTTTCACAGCATCAACGTGAGCTTTCATCAGGTCTTTGCGCTTTTTTTCGTCTTCTGGCGATGCAACTTCGCTGATTGCAGTTGCGCGCTGATAGTCATCGAACGGAACCTTCGAGTCGACTGCAACGAATTTGCCGTCTGGGTAGTTGATGACGCAGTCGGGCTTGATTCCTTTGCCTTCGTTGTTCACCGAGAGTTGCTGCTCGAAAAAGTCAACGTGCGGAAGCATTCCGCTGTTTTCTAGAAGGCGCCTAAGAGTGAGCTCGCCCCATTGACCTCGGGCCTGCTTGTTATTTAGCGCGCCAGCCAAGGCTTTAGTGTTTTCGCCAAGGGTGCGCTGCTGTTCTTGCGATTCGATTAGCTGCTGCTTGATAGTGCTGAACTGGGCGAGACGCTCTTTTTCAAGCTCTTCAATCTTTGTTTGCATTTTTGCAACACGGTCTCTAACCGGCGCCAGCTCTTGCAAAATTCGGTTTTCTTCAGCGAGGGTTTGCGATTCAAGTTTGATGCGAGCATCGAGCTCAGTTTTGACCAAGTTGAGTTGTGCGGCAAGCCCCTCGGCAGTTGCCCTGGCGCCAGCAAGCTCAATTTCGGCGTTGCTGGTCTTAGATTTGCGAGCAGCAGCAAACGCGAAGCCAACAGCTGCGCCCAGAATCAGCCCAACAGCTAGATAAATCAAAGAATCCATGTTTCGAGTATTTCAGCACCGTGTGACAAACGTGCCCAACTATGCCAGTGGCTTGAGAACCTGTTTTGTAGCGCTCAGCAAATCGACTAGGTCATCGACCCCGTGCCTGTCGGCAGCGTGCAAAATAATGCGTGCACTGGCATCGGCATCGGCAAGCGCATCATGGTGATTAAATTCTTCGTGCCCAATCGCATAAGCCACTGCGTTCAATCGATATGAATCCAGGTTGTATGTCTTTCTTGATATAGCCAACGAACATGCATAGTTCAGTGCAGGCAGGGGCAATTCAAGCAATGCGGCAGACGCGCGCATGACCCCCATGTCAAAGGGTGCGTTATGAGCAATCAGCACATCATCGCCAATAAAACCCAACATTAGATCTAGAACCTCTGGCCAACTTGGCGAATCAATAACATCAGACGGGCGAATGCCGTGAACCCGGATGTTGCCTTCGTGAAACCAATCATTTGGCCGGGGTGGCTGAATCAAAGTGGCGAACGAATCGGCAATTTTGCCGTTGCGCACCCTAACCAAACCAACCGCACAAGGGCTTGCCGGTGAACCATTAGCGGTCTCAAAATCGATTGCGGTGAAGTTTAGGGGCACCGCTCAAGTTTAGGCAGGGCAGTCGCCAAGCTAGACTTTGCTCTCGTGGCTCTAACAATCGGAATCGTGGGACTGCCAAATGTTGGCAAGTCGACCCTCTTCAATGCACTCACTAAAAACAACGTTCTAGCGGCGAACTATCCGTTCGCAACTATCGAACCAAACGTTGGTGTTGTGAATCTTCCTGACCCTCGCCTAGGCAAGCTCGCTGAGATTTTCGGTTCAGAGCGCCTACTGCCGGCCCCAGTTTCTTTCGTGGACATCGCAGGCATCGTGCGTGGCGCATCGGTGGGCGAGGGCTTGGGCAACAAGTTCTTGGCTAACATCCGTGAGGCTGACGCAATCGCTCAGGTGGTTCGTGGGTTCGTTGACTCAGACGTTGTGCACGTGGATGGCAAGGTTGATGCCGCTAGCGACATTGAGACCATCAACACCGAACTGATTTTGGCCGACATGGAGACCCTTGATAAGGCGCGCACTCGCATCGAAAAAGAGGTCAAGGGCAAAAAGATGGAGCCAATCGCTCTTGAGACCGTTGACGAAGCAAAAGCCTGGCTCGATGCCGGCAAGCCGCTTTCAAGCTCGACCATTGACCTCGAACCGATCCGCGAACTTGGTTTGCTAACTGCCAAGCCAATCTTGTATGTCTTCAACGTTGATGAGTCGATTCTGACTGACGCTGCCAAAAAGAAGGCGCTCGCCGACTTGGTGGCGCCGGCCGAAGCTGTTTTTCTTGACGCCAAAGTCGAGTCTGAACTCATCGACCTCTCAGTCGAAGAGGCTCAAGAGCTGCTTGCCTCGCTCGGTCAAGAAGAATCAGGTCTTGACCAGCTAGCGAGAATTGGATTCCAGACCCTAGGCCTTCAGACTTATCTAACCGCCGGCCCTAAAGAGGCACGTGCATGGACCATCCGCAAGGGCTGGAAGGCTCCCGCCGCGGCCGGTGTTATTCACACTGACTTTGAGCGCGGATTCATCAAGGCAGAGATTGTTTCGTTTGCCGACTTGGTGGCTGCGGGCTCAATGGCAGACGCCAAGGCAGCTGGCAAGGTGCGCATGGAAGGCAAGGACTACGTCATGCAAGATGGCGACGTGGTCGAGTTCCGCTTTAACGTCTAGATTTAGCGCCTATTGCCGCTTTTTCTGTCAATCCGCTATCAGCGTAAGCAACGTTTGTAATTCAGGGCATACAGTTGGCACATGACCGTAATCGGCGCCGTTAAATCGGTCTCAAACTTCAATGCAGTGCTCGAGCAAGTCAAGGCGGCCGGGCTGCTCAAAAAGAAGCCGAGCTTTTATCTGATTCGCCTTGCCGTCATATCGCTAATCGCTGGCGGTCTCTGGACCGGCGCTGCCTTTGTTGGCATTGCTGCACAAAGCCACGGCGCCTGGATTCTGATGGGCTTTTTAGCCGCAGGGCTGCTTGGAATCATGAGTGCGCAGTATGGATTTATCGCTCACGAAGCAGCCCACCGCCAAATTTTTCAGAGCAATAAGGCCAATGACTGGTTGGGCCTTATTCTTGCCAACCTTTTCGCGGGATTGAGCTATGGCTTTTGGATGAAAAAGCACAACAAGCACCACAAAGTGCCTAACCAAATCGATGCAGATCCAGACATCGCAATTCGCATCCTAAGTTTCACACCAGAATCACGCGATTCTAAAAAAGGACTCGAAAAGTGGCTCAGTGAGCGCCAAGGCTACCTATTTCCATTTCTGCTTTTCCTGACCGGTTTCGATCTTCTGCTTGACTCTTTTGCTGGGCTAGCGCGAAAAGACAAACCTCTAAAAACTCGACTTCTAGAATTCGGCCTAATGGCCATTCGCCAAGCCGCGCCATACGTGGCAATGGGCTTGATTTTTGGCTGGCTGTGGGCGATTGCCCTGTGGGTTTTTCAGATGATGATTTTCGGATTCTTCATGGGCGCAGCTTTTGCGCCGAATCACAAGGGCATGCCTTTGGTGCCAAAAGATGCAAAGCTTGATTTCTTTTCTCGCCAGGTTCTGACCAGCCGCAACATTCGCGGCAGCTGGCTGAAAGACAATCTGATGGGTGGCTTGAACTATCAGGTTGAGCATCACCTGTTTCCTTCGATGGCCCGACCAAACCTTCGCAAGGCACACGCAATTGTGGGTGAATTTTGCCGAGCAAACGACATTCCGCTGATCGAGATGAATCTGATTGCTAGCTATGTCGTGATTATTAAATACCTGAGCAAAGTTGGCCTGAGCAACAACGTTGATCCGTTTGTTTGCCCGATGGTGGCGACGCTGCGCCCTCGCCACTAGAGCATTAAATTGCTAACCTTGCCTGAAAACTAAGCGAGAGAAGCAACCCATGAAGCAAGAATTTTTGTATTCAGTTGAGCGTGAATATGACGCCAGCATTGATTCGCTTTGGAACGCATGGACAAATGCCGAAGAGCTAGAGCAGTGGTACAGCCCAACCGTGTTGACTGTGGTGCCTGGTTCGGCAACATCTGATGCTCAAGTGGGAGGGCGCTGGGCTATCGGTGTCGATGTTTCGGCTAACGGATTCAATGCTTATTTCTGGGGTCGTTATAGCGAAGTCATTTTGCACGAAAAACTTGTTCACAGTCTTTGCTACAGCCAAAGTGAAGAGGAATTCATTGCCCGAGATGACAATGCACCTTTTCATACAATTGTGGTTGAATTTGAGGCTCGCCCAGCCGGGTCTTGGGTCAAATTTACGCAGTACGGCGAATTGCCAGAAGGCCAAGCAGAAGCCGCGAAAGACGGAATGGAAAGCTATTTCGACAACCTCGAAAATTATCTAAGCCGATAGCTAATTTTCGGGACTGCTGTGCCATGATGAAGCCATGATTTTCGCAGAACTAAATTGGCTAGCCGTCGCAGTTGCGGCAGTCGCACAATTCACCATCGGTGGCGTTTGGTTTGGGCCAAAAACCTTTTATCCAATTTGGATGAAGGCAATGGGCAAAGAGATTCCAACTGAACAAACTCCAGACATCGGGGGAGTGCCTGCTGGTCTGGCATTTGGACTCACTTTTGTGGGCCAATTGATCCAGGTGATTACGCTCGCAATCTTTATCGAGGTGGCAACCAAGGTTGACCCAGCTTTTGGAGCATTGGGCGGTTTGGCTTCTGGCGCACTGTTGGGCTTCGGCATTGCAGCCGCTAGTTCGCTATCGCACCGTCTATTTGCCAACGCAGGCCTCAAAGTTTGGATTATCGAGGTCGGTCAAGACATTGTTGCGCTGGCTGTCGGCGGTCTAATTCTTGGCGCTTGGCTTTAGACCAATCCCGGTGGCCATTCGCCTAAATAACAAAGATAACTTTTTGATTTCAGCCGCTCGAAATATCTCTTCGAATAGAGTATGTTAGGACAAACTAACAAATCAAATTTTGATTAGTAATTTCGAGAAAGTTGCTTAATCCGCCATGACGCAGTCAAATCAGCCATACGACGTCATCACTATTGGTCGCATTGGCGTAGATATTTATCCGTTGCAGATTGGCATTGGCCTTGACGAAGTGACATCATTCGGCAAATTTCTAGGTGGCAGCGCAAGCAATGTTGCCGTTGCCGCGGCCAAGTATGGCTTGAAATCTGCCGTGATTACCCGAACTGGCGCAGACTCCTTTGGTCGCTATTTGCAAAACGAACTGACTCGATTGGGCGTTGACAACCGTTTTGTCTCTGAGGTTCCGGGTCTCAACACTCCAGTCGTTTTCTGTGAGATTTATCCGCCAGATGATTTTCCACTTTATTTTTATCGCGACCCGATCGCGCCCGACTTGATTATCAAACCAGCTGAACTCGACCTGAATGCCATCTCGCAGGCCAAAATCTATTGGTCAACAGTGACCGGCTTGAGCCAAGAGCCATCTCGAACCGCTCACCACGTTGCTTGGGATGCTCGCGAAAAGAAACAGCACACAATTCTTGACCTCGACTATCGACCAATGTTCTGGGCGTCTAAAGAGCTGGCCAGCACCGAAGTCGAGAAGGCGCTTTCTAAAGTGACCATCGCTATCGGCAACAAAGAAGAGTGCGAGGTTGCCGTCGGCGAAACCGAACCGCTGCGTTCGGCAGATGCACTGCTTGAGCGCGGTGTTGAAATCGCTGTTGTCAAACAAGGGCCAAAGGGTGTTCTTGCAAAGACTAAAGATGAACTGGTTGAGGTTCCCCCTTATTTTGTCGATGTTGTCAATGGTCTAGGTGCAGGCGACAGCTTTGGCGGCGCCTTCTGTTATGGACTGCTGCAGGGCTGGGGTCTTGAGAAGATCTTGAAGTTCGCAAACATTGCCGGAGCGATTGTTGCCACCCGTCTCGAGTGCTCGACAGCGATGCCAACCTTTGAAGAAGTCGATGAAATTCTGAAGGGAATGAATTAATGACTTTAGATTTCGCTTCGCTTCGAGAGACCCGCGCGTCTAACCCTGGCGCACTTGCTGACATCTATGCAAACCGCCAGCGCCGCGAGCTAATCAAAGGCGATGGCAGGCTGTTTATCATTGCAGCCGATCACCCGGCTCGCAACGCAGTTTCAGTTCGCGACAACGCCTTCGCGATGGCTGACCGCTATCAATTGCTAGAGAACCTGGCTCTTGCTCTTTCGAGGCCCGGTGTCGACGGCGTTCTTGGTTCACCTGACATCATCGATGAGCTTGCACTGCTTGGTTTGCTCGACAACAAGATCGTGGTTGGCTCAATGAACCGAGGCGGTCTGCGCGGTGCATCTTTTGAAATGGATGACAAAGTCACCGGCTATGACGTGGCCGGTATGGTTCGCGACCGGCTTGATTTCGCCAAGATGCTAAATCGAATCAACCTGGGCGATGCCGGAACAGCCAAAATGCTCGAATACAGCCATCGCGCGGTTAACGAAGCTGCCGCCGCAAAGTTGCCAATCATGCTTGAGCCATTTATGAGCGAATGGAAGAACGGCAAGGTCATCAATGATTTGAGCACCGAGGCTGTTGTGAATTCAGTCGGAATCGCTAGCGCCATTGGCAACACCAGTGCATACACCTGGTTGAAATTGCCAGTAGTCGAAAATATGCAGCGAGTTATGGCAGCAACAACCCTGCCAACCCTTTTGCTTGGCGGCGACCCAGTCGGCGACCCAGCAGAAACCTATGCCGCTTGGGGCGAAGCTCTCAAGCTCGATGGCGTGCGCGGTCTAGTGGTTGGCCGCAGCCTGCTTTACCCACAAGATGGCGACGTAGCCGCGGCTATCGACATCGCAGTTCAGCTAGTTCACGGATAAGAACGGAAAGAAAAATGTCTTCACTACCTGTAGTTGGCCACTGGATCAGCGGCAAAGAATACCCAAGCCAGTCAGGGCGCACCGCACCGGTGTTTGACCCAGCGTTGGGCGTTGAGACCAAGCACGTTGCCTTGGCAAACACTCAAGAAATCGAACTAGCCATCGCGACCGCAAAGGCTGCTTTTCCGGCTTGGCGCGACCTGTCACTTGCTCGCCGTCAGGCAATCATTTTCAACTTTCGCGAGCTGCTAAACCGCCACAAGCCTGAGCTTGCAGAGATCATCACCGCCGAGCACGGCAAGGTGTTGTCTGATGCGCTTGGCGAAATCACTCGCGGCCAAGAGGTCGTCGAGTTCGCAACCGGCATGCCTCACCTGCTCAAGGGCTTTTATTCAGAAAACGTATCAACCGGAGTCGACGTCTATTCAACCCGTCAACCACTCGGCGTTGTCGGCATCATCAGCCCATTCAACTTTCCGGCAATGGTTCCAATGTGGTTCTTTCCGATTGCGCTTGCAGCCGGCAACACTGTCATCTTGAAGCCTTCAGAGAAAGACCCATCAGCTGCAATCTGGATGGCCAAGCTGCTCAAAGAAGCTGGTCTTCCTGACGGCGTTTTCACCGTCTTGAATGGTGACAAAGAGTCGGTTGACGGTCTGCTGACCCACCCTGACGTTAAGGCGATTTCATTCGTTGGTTCGACCCCTATCGCACAGTATGTCTATGAGACTGGGTCACGCCATGGCAAGCGCGTTCAGGCACTCGGTGGCGCAAAGAACCACATGTTGGTTCTGCCTGATGCCGACCTTGACCTAGTCGCCGATTCGGCAATCAACGCGGGCTTCGGCTCGGCTGGCGAGCGCTGCATGGCAATTTCGGTCGTTGTTGCTGTTGAGCCTGTCGCTGACGACCTAATTGAAAAGATCACCGATCGCATGAAGAAGCTCACCACCGGTGATGGCCGTCGTGGCTGCGACATGGGTCCGCTGGTTACCAAGGTGCACCGCGACAAGGTTGCTTCATACATTGACATCGCTGTTGAAGATGGCGCAACCGTGGTTCACGATGGTCGCAATGACAAGTTCGAGGGTGACCCTAATGGCTTCTGGCTTGGCCCAACTTTGATTGACAAAGTTCCGACTTCTTCGAAGGTCTATACCGAAGAAATCTTCGGCCCAGTTCTTTCAATTGTTCGCGTTCACTCATACGAAGATGGCGTCAAGCTGATCAACGAGGGCGCATTCGGCAACGGAACCGCAATCTTTACCAACGATGGCGGAGCGGCTCGTCGATTCCAGAATGAAATCGAGGTCGGAATGATCGGCATCAACGTGCCAATTCCGGTTCCAGTTGCCTACTATTCATTCGGCGGATGGAAGAACTCGCTATTCGGCGACACTAAAGCTCACGGCGTTGAAGGCGTGCACTTCTTCACTCGCGGCAAGGCGATTACCTCACGTTGGCTCGACCCAAGCCACGGCGGAATCAACCTGGGCTTTCCGCAGAACTAACCGAAGAAACAATCAGCAATGCAGTGGTTTTTCAAGAACGGTGAGTTGGCCAAAGATGGCTGGAATGTCGTGGTTGATCGTCAAATCGAAGGCTGGCAACACACCGGCCTTCGAGTTGGCGATTTAGCCGACGGCGGGCAGTTCACTCTGCCTGCCGACGACATCGAACGCATCATCTTTTTGATTCACGGCACTGGTCTGAAGGTTACCTACCGCATAGCAGGCGCCGAAGAATACTCGGTTCAAGAACTCAAAGGCAGAAATTCGCCCTTTGATGGCCCAACAGACTTGATTTATTTGCCAATGGCAACCGAGATCAAAATCGAAGGTCAGGGTCGCGTTGCAATTGGTGAGGCTCCGGCTCGCGAGGCAAAGCCGGCCAAATTCATTGCAGCTGATTCTGTTCCTGTTTTTGTTCGCGGCGCTGGTCGCGAAAGTCGTCAGGTGCACAATTTCGGTGTTCCCGAGCAGCTAGACGCCAGTCGCTTCATCGTTGTTGAGGTTCTGGTTCCGTCGGGCAACTGGTCGGGCATTCCGGCTCATAAGCACGACACATACATCCCGGGCGTCGAAAGCAACCTCGAAGAAATCTATTACTTTGAGACTCGCGTAGCCGGCGGTCAACAGCCTGCTAACGCTGACCCGACCGGATACATGCGTGGCTATGCCAGCGACGAGCGTGAATATGACTTAACCACCGAAGTTCGAACTGGCGATGTTGGGCTGGTTCCTTGGGGTTGGCATGGCCCAGTGGCAGCAACACCGGGTTCGGACCTCTATTTTTTCAACGTGATGGCCGGGCCAGACCCAGACCGCAGCTGGAACATAACTGATGACCCTAACCAGACCTGGTTGCGCGAAACTTGGCATCACCAAGACCCAGACTCACGATTGCCTTTTTCGGCTAACTAGAAAAAGCGTCAAATAGATATTCCAACTCAGAAACAGAAGGCAAAAATGGCAACTCGCAGAATGACCGTAGGTCAAGCAATTGTTGAATTCTTGGCACACCAATACACAGTTGATGGCGACAAGCGCGAGCGCACAATCGCTGGCACTTTCGGAATTTTCGGCCACGGCAACGTTGCTGGCATCGGTCAGGCGCTAAAGCAATACAGCGTTGATGAGCCAACGTTGATGCCATATTTTCAAGCGCGCAACGAGCAAGGCATGGCAAACGAGGCTATTGCGTATTCACGCATGACCCGCCGCCGCTCGACCTTTGCCTGTGCCGCGTCGGTTGGGCCAGGTGCAGCAAACATGTTGACCTCAGCGGCCGTCGCAACAACCAACCGCCTGCCAGTTCTGCTGTTGCCATCAGACACATTTGCTAACCGCGCGCCAGACCCTGTGCTTCAGCAGCTAGAGCAACCGCACGACTCAACCATGACGGTCAATGACGCCTTCAAACCGCTGTCACGATTCTTTGATCGAGTCAACCGACCAGAGCAATTGTTTAGCGCAATGTTGGGCGCAATGCGCGTGCTGACCGACCCTGTCGAAACCGGTGCGGTCACAGTCTGTCTTCCAGAAGACGTGCAAGCCGAAATCATCGATGTGCCAGAAGAATTTTTGGCCGATCGAGAATGGCACATTCGTCGCCCTCGACCAGATCGTGGCGTAGTTGCGCAGGCCGCAGCGATAATCAAGTCGGCCAAAAAGCCGATGATCATCGCCGGCGGTGGAATTATATATTCTGATGCCCATGAGGCACTTCGCCAGTTGGTTGAGAGCACCGGAATTCCGGTTGGTATGTCACAGGCGGGCGTTGGCTCGCTAATTTGGGACCACCCGCAGAACCTAGGTGCAGTTGGCGCAACCGGCACTTCAGCGGCAAATCACATTGCTTCAGAAGCCGATCTAATTATCGGAATCGGAACTCGCTACAGTGACTTCACGACCGCTAGCCGCACGGCATTCCAGAACCCCGATGTGCGTTTCATTAACATCAACGTTGCTTCTTTTGATGCTTTCAAGCACGGTTCTGCGCTGCCAATTGTCGCTGATGCGCGTGAGTCAATTCTTGAGTTGGCTGAGGCGCTGGCTGGTCACAAAGTTGAACTTTCGTTCGCTGGTCAATATGCAGCCGAAAAGTCAGCATGGGATGCCGCAGTTGATGAGTCGTTCATCGACCGCAAACTTGATCTTCCGGGTCAGCCAGAAATTATCGGTGCGGTTCAGCAGGCCAGCGACCCGCGCGATGTTCTGATCTGTGCCGCTGGTTCACTGCCAGGCGACCTTCACAAACTTTGGCGAGTGCGCGATGAACTCGGCTATCACGTTGAATATGCCTTCTCGACCATGGGCTATGAAATCGCCGCCGGCCTCGGTGTTGCCCGAGCCGACAAAACCCGCGATGCCATTGTGATGGTCGGCGACGGCTCATATTTGATGCTTCACACTGAGCTAGTTTCGGCAGTGGCTGAGGGCTTGAAGTTCATCACCGTTTTGATTCAAAACCACGGATACGCTTCGATTGGCCACCTCTCTGAAGATCTTGGCTCGCAACGATTCGGAACCCTCTATCGCACCCATGACAAAGAAGGCAACAACTTCGAGAACGGCGATATCTTGCCGATCGATTTGGCTGCGAATGCCCGCAGTTATGGTGTGCACGTCATTGACATTCCAGTTGGGCCGAACGCTCTTGCCGACCTAAGGCAGGCAGTAAAAGACGCCAAGGCGCACCAGGGTGGGCCAGTTTTGATTCACATTAACAGCAACCCGCGCATCTATGCACCAGACGGATTCGGATGGTGGGATGTGCCAGTAGCACCAGTATCAACCCTCGAAAGCACGCAGAAGGCATTTGACGAGTATGCCGAAGCGAAGAAAAAGCAAAAGTCCTTGCTAGGCAAGGGCTCAATCGAGAGAAGGTAATTTCAATGACAAATCAAATTCGAGTAGGAACCGCGCCAGATTCATGGGGCGTGTGGTTTCCGAATGATCCAAAGCAAGTGCCTTGGGAGCGCTTTTTGGATGAAGTTCAAGCTGCCGGATATCACTGGATTGAACTCGGACCATTTGGCTATTTGCCGACAGATCCAAACCAGCTAGCCGATGTTTTAGCTGAGCATGACCTAAAGCTTTCAGCAGGAACTGTCTTCACCGGTTTTCACAAGGGTGACGACCAATGGAAGCGCGCTTGGGATCAAGCTCTTGATGTGGCCGGCTTGGTTTCAAAACTAGGCGTCGAGCACCTTGTTGTAATTCCTGACCTTTGGCGTTCAGATGCAACTGCAGAAGTTCTTGAATCACGTGTTTTAGACGACGAACAGTGGAAGAAACTTGCTGCCGGTCACGACAAGCTTGGCAAGGCACTGCTTGAGGAATATGGAATTAAGCAGCAATTCCACTCACACGCAGACAGCCACATTGGCACCTATGCCGAAGTTGAACGCTTCTTGCAAGAGACCAGCGCTGAATTCACAAACTTGTGCCTAGACACCGGTCACTTCGCCTATTACCTTGGCGACAACGTCAAATTGATGAATGCCTACCCTGAGCGCATCGGCTATCTGCACTTGAAGCAGGTTCACCCAGGCATCTTGGCCGAAACTCTAAAGAACGACCTTCCGTTTGTCGATGCCGTTGCCAAGGGCGTTATGACCGAGCCTGGCTTTGAGGGCGTTCCTGAGTTCGCGCCGATCATCGAGAAGGCCGCTCAAATCAATCCTGAAATGTTCGCAATTGTTGAGCAAGACATGTATGGCTGCGATGTTGATTTCCCTGCTCCAATTGCTGGCCGCACGCTGAAGCACATCATGAGCTGCACTCACGCAGCACGGGTTCGCTAAAAGATAAGACAAGAGAAAGTCGAACAAAATGGTGAAAATCGCACTTGACCCAACTCCGTTCCACCACACTCACTCTCTTCTAGAGTTTCCGGCTGTGGCTGCAGAATTAGGTTACGAATACCTTCAGATGACACCGCACGCTGATTTCATCCCGTTTTTTAACCACCCACGTGCCGATGACGAACTGGTTAACAAGATGAAAAAGGCCGTGAGCGCGGCTGGAATCAAAATCGCGTCAACTCTGCCGGTTTTGCGAATTTCAAGCCCCGACCCAGATGCTCGTGAGGCAGCTGTGCGCAACTTCAAGCGTGTTTTGCAGATCACGGTTGATCTTGGTGTTGACACCATCGGAACCGAATTCAACGGCCGACCAGAACTTTCTGAAGAAAGCGAGCGCGCGTTTTATCGCTCTATGGAAGAACTGGTTCCGCTCTTTGAAAAAGAAGGCGTCAAGGTCTTTATCGACCCACACCCTGATGACTTTGTTGAAAACGGGCTGGCTGCTTGGCGAGTAATCCGCGGAGTGAATTCGAAGAACTTGGGCATGGTTTATGTTGCTTCACACACGTTCCACATGGGCAACCAGCCAAAAGAGATTCTTGAGGCAGCACATGGCCGAGTTGGAATCATTCACATGTCAGACACCATGGACCATACTCGATCACACGGCCTTCGCTACATCACCAACCCACCTGGAAACGCAGTGCGCGTTCACCAGCACCTTCGAGTTGGTGATGGCGATGTCAACTTTGACGAGATGTTCGCCGCTCTAAAGGTGAACGGATTCTTGGACAACCCGAACAGCATTATTTGTTCGAGTGTTTTTGCCGAGAATGAAACCAACCGAGAGACTGCCGTTTATCAGCTTGATGCCATCAAGGCGCTGGTTGCAAAGCACAGCTAATAACCGAAGAAATTCAGGTGAAAAAATAGGGGCGAGAAATCGCCTCTATTTTTTGCTCGCCGAGATTGCTTCTCGACTGTGCTGATGCTCGCCGAGATTACTTCTCGACGAGTGTGACCTCGAACGAATAGAGGTCAGGGCGATAGCAGTGATGGCCATATTCGACAGCGCGACCCGAATTGTCATATGCAGTGCGGTCCATGGTCAAAAGTGCGCTACCTTTTTCGATTCCCAGAAGGCTCGAATCGGTGGTTGACGCCTTGCGAGCGCCAATGCGCTGCTTTGCAACACGTATAGTCACCCCGCGAGCACGAAGCATTTGATAGAGGCCATGTTCATTGAGCTCAGCCTCTGATAACTGGCTCAAGTCTTCGGGCACATAGTTTTCGAGAATAGAAACTGGAACATTGTCGGCAAGGCGAAGGCGCTTTAGGTAGAGCACAGGAGCGCCGACAGCGATAGCAAGTTTCTCAGCAAGTTTTGCATCAGCCTTGATGTGTTTATATTCGAGCATTTGCGTGCTCGGCTTCTGACCACTTCGCTGCAGGTCTTCATATAGCGAGGTCAACTCGACGCCGCGAGTGACTTGCCCGTGAACCACCTGGGTGCCAATTCCTCGGCGACGAACCAAGAGGCCCTTGTCGACTAGGTCTTGAATTGCGCGACGCACTGTCGGGCGACTTAGCCCAAGTCGCTCACCGAGTGAAACTTCGTTTTCTAGGCGACTTCCGGCAGCCAAATCACCATCCATGATTGCTTTTTCGATTTTCTGGGCAACCTGAAAATAAAGGGGGATAGGGCCGGAACGATCGAGGTCCATAAATAGACCAAGTGGCAAAATTTGCTCTTCTTGCTGCATGAAGCCATCACCTCAAAACTGACACATGTTGACCTTTGGCAACATGTTAATACATTAGCAGTTAAGGCCGTTAGCGGCGGCAGCGTGAAGCTTGCCATTAGTGGCAAGAACCGATGAAGACTCGGCTGTGAGTGGCCCATTGAGTGCTGAGAATTCTCCGCCAGCCTGCTCAACAATTGGCACCAAAGCGGCAATGTCATAGATCTTCAAGTCATGTTCGGCCACGATTTCTAAAGCACCCTCGGCTAGCAGCATGTAGCTCCAGAAATCGCCATAAGCGCGAGTGCGCCAAATGCTGCGGCTGAATTCAATGAGCTGCTGAGCCAAACCGGCTTGATCCCAAAGTTGCAGATTGTTATAGCTCAGCGATGCGTGCTCTAGGTCTGAAATTGCCGAAACTCGAATGTGGCGCACGCTGCCATCGATGTCGCGAGTGAAGGCGCCGCCGATCGGTTCGTCGGTGCGCGGGGCAGCCCACCAGCGGCGACCCATAGCCGGCGCAGAAACGACCGAAACCACAGGCTTGCCATCGATTGCCAGAGCGATCAAAGTTGCCCAGACTGGCACGCCTCTCATGAAATTTGCCGTGCCATCAATCGGGTCGATAATCCAGGTTCGCTGACCAGTGCCGGTTGAGCCAAATTCTTCGCCAATCAAGGCATCGGCGGGGCGGCGCTCGGCGAGCAGTGCCTTCAGGGCTTTTTCGACGGTGCGATCAGCATCGGTCACTGGGGTGCGGTCAGGCTTGGTTTCAACCTGCAGATCGATTGCTTGAAAGCGCTCTAGAGAAATCTCATCGGCAATATCTGCCATTTCTAGAGCGAGTTCAAGGTCTGCGGCGAAGGTCATAGGCAAAGTTTATTCAGCGTTGGCTGCCAGCGAGCCGATTAGTCGACGAAGCGAGTCAACACGCCCAGCGCCGTGCTCGCCAAGCAGACCGAGCTCAATGGCTCCATCTAGCTCGCAGTCGGGCGCGTCAGCCTGGTGACTGCAGTCGCGCGGGCACGTTTCAATAATTCGATACAGGTCTTCAAAAGACTTCAGCAGGTTCTCGGCTTTGACGTGACCCAAGCCAAATGAGCGCACGCCAGGCGTGTCGATGATCCAGCCATCGCCAAAGCTCTCATCAAGGCGAATCATTCGCACAGAAGACGAAGTGTGACGACCGCGCCCAGTGACCGCATTAACCCCGCCGGTTAGTCGTGCCGCCTCTGGCACAAGTGCATTCACCAGCGTTGACTTGCCCACGCCAGAGTGCCCGACGGTCACGGTGATTTGGTTTTTAAGCAGGTCGCGAAGTGTGCCGATAGAAGGTGAATCGCTGCGAGTGAGAACCACCGGAATGCTAAGCCCAGCGAAGTTTTTCAAAAAGTCGTCGGGGTTTGCCAAGTCTGTTTTTGTAATCACCAGAATTGGCTTGAGCCCAGCATCATAGGCGGCAGCTAAATATCGATCGATAAGGCGCGTGCGCGGCTCTGGGTTAGCCACTGCAACCACAATTGCCATCTGCGTGGCATTTGCGACAATCACGCGCTCAACTAAATCAGAGTCATCTGCGCTTCGGCGAAGCAGAGTTTTGCGAGGTTCTACGCGCACAATTCGCGCCAATGCGCCCTCAGTTTCAGAGGTGTCGCCAGCCAGGGCGACATGGTCGCCAACAACAGCACCGGTTTTTCTTAGCTCACGACCCATAGTGGCGTTTATGTAGCGATCTTCTTCTTGAAGCAAAACGTGATAGCGACCCATGTCGACGCCGGTCACCAGGCCAATTAGCGCCTCTTTGTATTCAGGGCGTTTTTTAGTTCTTGGCTTATTGCCCTTTGGATTTGGGCGAACGCGCACATCTGATTCATCCAGGTCGTTTTGACCCGGCTCTGGCTCATAGAGCCAACTCAAGCTTGACCCTCAAGGCCTAAAATTTGGTGCCACATGGCGGCGAAAGTAGGCATAGTTTTTGAGGTCACTGTTATGTCTTCAATTTCAATGCCGGCAACACGAAGACCGATGATTGCACCTGCAGTTGCCATGCGGTGATCTTCATAGGTGCGCCAAAGGGCGCCGTGCAGGTTTGCGCTTGGGTCGATTTCAAGACCGTCTGCTGTTTCTCGAGCTATGCCACCGATGCGATTGATCTCTGTGGCAAGTGCTGCGAGGCGGTCGGTTTCGTGCCCGCGAAGGTGGGCCACGCCACGAATCACGGTTGGCGAATCAGCAATTGTCGCAAGGGCGGCAATCACCGGAGTCAATTCGCCGCCGATGCTCAAGTCGATGTCGATGCCGTGAATTTGACCGGTGCCCTTGATGGTTAGACCGCGGGGGCCGCGCGAAATTTCGGCGCCCATCTGCTGCATAATTCCATCAAACTCGTCGCCAACCTGAGTGGTTGAGTCTGGCCAATCGGCGATGGTTAGTTCACCACCGGCAACCATCGCGGCCGCCAAGAACGGACCAGCATTTGATAGATCTGGCTCAATGGTTAGCGACCCGCCTGCGATTGGCCCTGGCTCGACCCGCCACACGGCCGGCGCCGGTGTCGAAACCTTGACCCCGCGCTTGGCTAGGCAGTCAAGTGTCATGTCGATGTGAGGCAACGACGGCAGGTGCTCACCCTTGTGAGTGAGTGTCAAGCCATTTTCAAATCGTGCAGCAGCCAAGAGCAATCCCGACACAAATTGACTCGATGCTGACGCATCGATGGTCAACTCGCCACCCGGAATTTTGCCAGTTCCGTGAAGCGTGAAGGGCAAGGATCCGGTGCCATTGTCGTCAACCTGGATGCCCAAGGCGCGCAGAGATGAAATTGTGGTCGACATTGGGCGGCGTCGAGCGGCTTCGTCGCCATCGAAAACCACGGGTCCATCGGCGAGGGCTGCCATCGGGGGCACAAATCTCATAACGGTGCCGGCAAGGCCGCAATCGATTGCGGCATTTGCTTTGAATGAGTGCGGGGTGATTAAGACATCACCATTTGGCAGCTCAGAAATTTCAGCGCCGAGGGAGCGCAGGGCGTCAATCATTAGCGCGCTATCACGAGATTTCAGCAGGCCCTTGATGGTTGTCGGCTCGGTGGCCAGGGCTGACAAAACGAGTTCGCGATTGTTGAGTGACTTCGAACCGGGCAGCGAAAGGTTGGCTTGAATCGGATTGGTCGCAACAGGTGCTAGCCAGGGCTGGGAATAAGCGTCAGAAGTCATCGGTTCCTAAGTTACCAGTAGGGCAGATGTGCTGCCCCAAGCAAAGGTGAGAGCATGTCGAGCATCGCGATGTCGCGCGGGCACTTTGGTGGCCGACGATTAGACTCAAAACCAATGTCAAACTCAAAAAAAGACACACAAGAAAAGCTGCAATCATTTGAATTGCAAGCCATTCCGCTTATGCCGCAGCTCTATGGAGCAGCGCTTCGCTGGACCAGAAATTCAGCAGATGCCGAAGACCTGGTTCAAGAAACATTCGCCAAGGCATTCAACGCTTGGGGTCAATATGAACAGGGCACAAACCTAAAAGCCTGGCTCTATCGCATTATGACCAACACTCACATCAACCTTTACAACAAGAAGGCTAAAGACCCGTCTCGCGGTGGCCTAGATGAGCTAGAAGACTGGCAGGTCGGTGGGGCTGAATCGCTAACTGCCACCTCAAATCGTTCTGCTGAGCTAGAGGCGCTCGACAATCTTCCATCAGACACTATTCGCCAGGCACTGGCCGCAATGCCAGATGAATTCCGTATGGTGGTTTACTACGCAGTAGTTGACGGCCTGCCATATGCCGAGATTGCAGAAATTATGGGAACCCCGGTCGGGACCGTAATGAGCCGTTTGCACCGAGGTAAAAAACTTTTGAAGAAATCACTCGCCGAATATGCGGCGCAAGAAGGCTACGTCACGCAGGGCGAGGGACAGGAGTAAGAGTCATGACAGAAATGAATTGCGAAGAAACTAAACGACACGTGCATGAATATCTGCACAGCGAACTTGACTCTGAAGAAGTTGAGCTGATTACAGCTCACCTAGCCAACTGCGATAGTTGTGAGGGTGACTACGACGTCGAGAACGTCCTGAATAACGTGATCAGCCGTGCGTGTGCAGATGTGCCGCCACAGGAGCTTGCCGACTCAATCATGAATCGCATTCGCGATATTCAAAACGGAGTCGCTCACTAAGAACTTAAATAGAAAATCCGCACTCAAGGGTGCGGATTTTTTTTATTCTGGAGTGGGAATACCCAACCACTCGTACCAACCGCGGTTGAGTACCAACCACGCAATCAGTCCGTGGCCAACCTGACCAGGCAGTCCGTGTTCAGAGGTTTCGATTTCTAAATTCCAACCCTCGTGTTCCACGAGTGGTCTAAAGCAATCAACGAATGGCACACCGCGGCGATCTGCAACGTCTTCGAATCCAGAGGCTAG
>ERZ650311.568-NODE-568-length-22130-cov-4.984553_pt1 | contig 22130 bp, 23 predicted proteins | sample MGYA00376247_ERZ650311 | MGnify/ENA primary metagenome ERZ650311 (study PRJEB26733, sample SAMN07839324) | wastewater metagenome | biome: small river; feature: stream; material: water | place: USA: North Carolina | collected 2016-07-28 ...
GTGACTGGAGTTCAGACGTGTGCTCTTCCGATCTAGTCCAACCCAGCCGCTCGAAAGTTTTGGGGTCAGCACAGGAATCGGAATGATGATGCGACGGCGAAGGCCCGCGGTCTCTGCATATTGCTGCATCATCTCGGCATAAGTGAAAAGGTCAGGGCCGGCAACATCGAATGCGCCGTTGACCTTTGTGTCGATTGCGGCAGCACCAACCAAGTAACGCAAAACATCGCGAACGGCAATCGGTTGAATTTTGTTGAGCACCCATTTTGGCGTCGTCATGATTGGCAAACGCTCGGTGAGGTAGCGAAGCATTTCGAAAGATGCCGAGCCAGAACCAATCACCACTCCGGCGCGAAGCTCAATTGTTGGAACGCCAGATGCTCGAAGAATCTCACCGGTGATGGCGCGCGAGGCGAGGTGTGGCGAAAGCGTTTGACCGGGAGTAATGATTCCGCCGAGATAAACAATTCGTTTGACCTTGTTTGCAAGCGCAGCGGTCGCAAAAGTTTCGGCCAGCTTTTTCTCTGCGTCTTCAAAATCGTCAGCTAGGTTCAGCGCGTGCAAAAGGTAATAGGCAACGTCGACACCCTTGAGCGCTGCGCTTACCGCGGCGGCGTCATTGGCGTCACCCTCAACAACTTCGACTTTTGAAATCCACGGATAGTCACGCAGGCGATCGGCCTGACGCGCAAAGACACGAACGCGATATCCGATTTCGAGAAGTTGGGTGACCAAGCGGCCACCGATGTATCCGGTAGCACCGGTAACCAAAACCAGAGCGGGCTTGGTCGAACGAGATTTGAAAACTTTGAGTCCTTCAGTGATCTCGCTCATGTGCTTAGTCTGCTACCAAAATCGATTCTTGAAGTTCGACGGCAACCACGCGTGGTTTTTTGCCCGAACGAGAGATGTGAACGACCAGCATCTGGCCGGGGCGAAGGGTGCTCGCCCCATTGATTGCTCGGCGAAGTTCGAGCGGGGCGAACCCGGCGATGGTCTTCAAAATGGTTGGCAGCGAAGGTCGGTGCGAGCAGATGACCGAGGTCTTGTCGACTTCAATAACGTCTTCGACCACATTGCTGGTGCGTGCAGGGCGCTTGGCGTTGCCAAGTTCGCTCAGCTGCGAACGCTCAATGACGGTGAGCTTGCGCTTCACAGCAAACGGCAGAACGGTCTCGCGGCAGCGCTTCCATGGGCTGGTCACGATGTGCTTCACGCCAAAGGCGGTGAGTGGCTTGATTAGCGCCTTGGCCTGCTGCTTGCCAAAGTCGTGCAGTGGGCGCTTGCCGTCGTCAACGACCTTGCCGCCCTTCCAGTCTGAGCGGGCCATCGCCTTGGCGTGCCGAAGCACGATTAGCGGCTTGGTGGCCAACTGACCGCGGTCGAAAAGATCGAGCAATGCGTTAAGTGGCTGCTGATCGAACTCATAAGACAGAAGTTTGCGGGCCTGCTGCGGGGTCTTCCAGTCGACCTTGGCAACCTCCTCGCTCGGCTCAAAGTTGCTGTGGGCGAGTGCCTTGTCGGTAACGTGCGCGGCCCAATAGTGAACCTCTTTGTCATTGCCATTTGGCAGCTCATAGTGAATCTCAGATAGGTGCACGCCGAGCGCAACCTTGAGCCCGGTCTCTTCGCGAATTTCGCGAACCGCTGCCTCTGCAATTGTCTCGCCCTTGTCGAGCTTGCCCTTTGGCCAACTCCAGTCGTCATAGCGAGCACGGTGAATGATCGCGACCTTGAGTTCGCCCTTATCTAGGCGCCAGAGAATGGCGCCGGCTGCAACGATGCTCATCGAGCATTTCGCTTCGAGTGCACAACTTTCATGAGTTGATCTTGAACGTCAACCAGGCGAACGCCGTTCTCACCAAATTGGTGGCGAGTCCATTCGCCGTCTGAGTTCAAACTCCACGAAGCAGAGTCAGGCGACATCGCCAAGTCGAACAGGTCGTTAATTTCACGGATATGATCTGGCTGCACGAGTCGAACGAGAGCCTCAACTCTGCGGTCGAGGTTTCGGTGCATCATGTCGGCCGAACCGATGAACACGGATGGATCGCCACCGCCCTCGAAGGCAAAGATGCGAGAGTGTTCTAGGTAACGACCCAGAACCGAGCGAACCTTGATGTTTTCGCTTAGGCCTGGCACGCCAGGGCGCAAAGCGCACATGCCTCGCACCAAAATCTCAACCGGCACACCCGCATTCGAAGCTTTATAAAGAGCATCGATGATTGCCTCATCAACCAGCGAGTTCATCTTCATCTTGATGCTGGCTGGTTTGCCTGCCTTGCGGTGAGCGATTTCTTTGTCGATTCGCTCAATCAGGCCATCTCGAACACCGTTTGGAGAGACCAGAAGTGAACGGAAAGACTGATCAGGAGCATAGCCAGACAGTTGGTTGAACAGTCGGGTTAGGTCTTCGCCAACTGATTCGCGGGCGCTGAATAGACCGTAGTCTTCGTAGAAGCGAGCGGTTTTTGGGTTGTAGTTTCCGGTGCCGATGTGGCAATAGCGACGAAGTTGGTTGCCTTCTTGGCGAATCACAAGCGACAACTTGCAGTGAGTCTTTAAGCCGACGATGCCATAAACCACGTGAACACCGGCCTGCTCAAGTTTGCGAGCCCAAGAGATGTTGTTCTGCTCATCGAATCGAGCCTTAATCTCGACAAGTGCCAAGACCTGCTTGCCGGCCTCGGCTGCTGCGATGAGCGCATCAACAATCGGCGAGTCACCTGAGGTGCGATACAGAGTCTGCTTGATTGCCAAAACTTGTGGGTCTGCCGCTGCTTGGCGCAAGAATTCTTGCACCGATGTCGAGAAGCTTTCGTATGGGTGGTGCACCAAAACCTCACGCTGGCGAATAACGCCAAAGAAGTCAACTGGCTCATCATCTTCGCTGCGCAAGAAGCGGTTGGTGATCACCTGGTGCTTGGCATAGTGCAATTCTGGTCGGTTCAAGAACGCAATCTCACTCAAGCCCTTCAGGTCAAGCGGGGCAGGCAGGCGATAGACGTCTTCTTCAGAAACGTCAAGCTCGCGAACCAATAGCTCGAGCACGTGCGGATTGATGTTGTCTGCAACCTCTAGGCGCACCGGTGGGCCAAAGCGGCGACGAAGCAATTCTTTTTCAAGCGCCAGAAGAAGGTTTTCGCCTTCATCCTCGTCGACCTCTAGGTCTTCATTGCGAGTGACTCTGAATGTGTGGTGCTGAAGCACTTCCATTCCCGGAAACAACAGGCCGAGGTATTGACCAATTAGCTTTTCTAGCGGAACGAAACGAGTTTCTTTTACGCTGCCATCAGCGTTAGGAATGCGCACAAATCGTGGCAGCAGCGGCGGAACCTTGACGCGGGCAAAGTGCTCTTTGCCGGTTTCGATGTTGCGCAGCACAACCGCAAGGTTTAGCGACAGGCCAGAAATGTATGGGAACGGGTGAGCTGGGTCAACGGCAAGTGGGGTTAGAACCGGAAAAATCTGCGCCTGAAAGTAGTTGTGCAGGTTGGTCTTTTCTTCTTCAGAAAGCGACTCCCACTTGACGATTGAAATTCCATTTTTTTCGAGCTCAGGAATGATTGTCTTGCTGAATAAGTTTGCGTGGCGACTCTGCAGCTCGTGCACACCCTTTGCAATCTGCGAGAGCACCTCTTGCGGTGATAGACCTGAGCTTGAGGTGACGGCAAGACCGGTTGCGATGCGGCGCTTGAGGCCAGCAACGCGCACCATAAAGAACTCATCGAGGTTTGAGGCAAAAATGCTCAAAAAGTTGACACGTTCGAGCAAAAAGAGCTTTGGGTCTTCAGCAAGCTCAAGAACTCGTTGATTGAAAGCTAGCCAGCTGAGCTCGCGATCTAGAAAGCGATCGACAGGCAGGTTTCCTGGGTTTTCAGGCAGCGTAACGGCCATGGTTTCATCAGACATAGATGCAATCTTGACACGCCAGGGTTGCCGTGAGGTGAATTTTTAGTAACTCGAAGAGACCAGGTCGTCGATCTGATCTTCGAGATTGAAGCGGTATCCCACGTTGCGAACAGTGCCGATTAGTGACTCTAGATCACCAAGCTTGGCTCGCAATCGACGAATGTGAACGTCAACTGTGCGGGTGCCGCCAAAATAGTCGTATCCCCAGACTTCACTGAGCAGTTGCTCTCGAGTGAAAACTCGACCAGGGTGTTGAGCTAAAAAGCGCAACAATTCAAACTCTTTAAAAGTGAGGTCAAGGGGCTTTCCGTGCACTTTTGCCGAATAGCTTGCCTCGTCGATAACAACGCCTGATGCCGCGATTTTTCCTGGTTCTTCAATGGCGGCCGCGCGCGCTATGGCAAGCCGAATTCGCGCGTCAATTTCAGCTGGACCGGCTGATTCGAGAATGATGTCGTCGGCGTGCCATTCGCTCGAGATAGCCGCAAGGCCACCTTCGGTCACGATCACGATGAGCGGTGAAGACAGACCTGTAGTCGCCAAAATCTTAGATAGAGCTTTAGAGCCGACCAAATCGCGACGCGCGTCCAGAAAAATTAGATCGCTGGCGGGAGCGTTTACCAAGCTCGCTGGTTCGGCTGGGATTGTACGAACGCGGTGGGACAGAAGTGAGAGCGCGGGCAGCGGCTCTGAGTCGGCTTGTGCCGCCAATACCAAAAGCTGTGCCATTTTCTCTCCAAATCGCATTCTCAGTTTAGACCTTGAATTCATTGGGTTAAGGCATGATTGTGTTGTGAATAAACGTTGGGGCTCAATCATCACCATCTGGGCGATTGTGGCAATTTTGGCAACAGTCGCCGCGACCTCACTGAGTTTCGACCACGCAATTACCTGGTTCGGCGCAATTTTGGCCGGATCAACAGCAACTGTGTCGCTAATTCACTTGTTTCGCGCTAAGCCCGAAGGCATCGTTCGCGAGATTATTTATGTGGGTGGCGGCAGCTATTTGATTCTCGCGGTTGCTTCGGTTTATCTATTTGTAAGAGGTTAGAATTTAGCCATGTTGCTAGCACTAGAAATCTTCTTTACCGGCCTTTTGGTTTTGGCTACTTTGGCTATCGGTTCAATTTCCGCTCTAGTCCTATACAAGCTTTTCAAAGGCCAGAAATAAATTGTTCGTACTTCCAGACGGGCTCCCGCTGGAACTAACCCCATTCGCTTTCCTTATCGGAAAGTGGGAGGGCAGTGGAGTCATCTCATATAAAGCCGATGGCGATGAGGCCCCTGCTAAAGAATTTGAATTCAAACAACGCGTTGAGTTCGCTCACGACAACAGTGTCGTCACATACATTTCATCCGCTGAATTAATCGGCGATCAATCAATTGCCCTGCCAAGCGAAATCGGCTATTGGCGACTTGCAAGAAAGCAAGATGACGCCGACCACGGGCCAGGGTTGCTGCCAGGCAGTGGCGAACCAACTCTAAAAACTCGTGAAGACCTAGAGAGCCTGCGAAACAAAGAGGGCGGCTTTGATATTCAGGTCTCAATGCTTCACCCTGGCGGATCGGCTGAGCTTTATAACGGCAAAATCAAGGGCGCCAGAGTTGACCTTGCTTCAGCCCATGGGGCTGCATTCGACACCGCAAAGGTCTATCGACACTCAACGAGGCTATATGGCCAGGTCGAAGGTGCGTTGCTCTGGGTTTGGGATATCGCGCTTGGCGACAATGAGCTGAAGTCACATGCTTCGGCCCGCTTAGAGCGTGTTGAATAAATGGTCGCTCGACCACACTTCACCAATCCGTTGACTGAACAGCGTGCGCTTTTAGAGGGCACCGCCGCAGTTGATTTTGGGCAGCGGGGCATAATCCAGGTGACCGGCCCCGATCGCCTCGATTGGCTGCACTCGCTGCTTTCACAAAACCTGAAAAACCTGAACCCCGGACAAAGTGCCGAGGCTTTGCTGCTTGACCCTAACGGCCACATTGAGCAAGCAATTCACTTCATCGATGACGGCCAGTCATCTTGGTTGATTGTCGATCCTGAGTTCGCAGCCGGCCTATTAGCTTGGTTGAATCGCATGATTTTCAGAATGCAGGTGACTGTTGCAGATCGCTCGGCCGATTTTACGGTCGTTGGCCACTTTGGTTCTGGCTTATCCGGTGCCTATATTTCAAATTCAATTCCACTGATATGGCACGACCCTTGGCCAGGGGTTGTTTCTGGGGGAGTGCGCTATTCGCGTGCCTGGCCTGCGAAATGGCCATTCACCGAATCTCTAGTTGCGGTAGCCGATTGCGAGTCAGCGCTCGCCGAATTTGAGCCCGCAGGAACCTTGGCATTTGAAGCACTCAGAATCGCCGCTCACCGCCCGCGGGCTGGCGCCGAGGTCGACGAGCGCAGTTTGCCTCACGAACTCGACTGGATGTCAACTGCTGTTCACTTGAGCAAGGGTTGCTATAGAGGGCAAGAAACCGTGGCAAAAGTGCATAACCTTGGACACCCACCGCGCCGATTGGTGTTTTTGCATCTCGATGGATCAGGTCACGAATTGCCAAGCTCTGGCGATGAGGTCTTTTTTGCCCCCGAGGGAGCCGAGCCGAAAATAGTCGGAAAAGTCACTAGCGTTGCGCAGCACTTTGAGATGGGGCCCATCGCGCTCGCAGTTGTTTCTCGAAGCACGCCTGTTGATGAACAGCTAATTGTTCACTCGGCTGTCGGCGACGTTCAGGCATCGCAAGAAACCATCGTGCCTCCTGACGCCGGCAAAGCCGTTGATCGACCAAAGTTGCCGAAACTCCTAATGGGCGGAAAACACTAGTGTCATCAAAATTTGAGCTACCTAGATTTCGCTGGTCTTTTGTGGAGTCAATTCAGCGCGTTTCAGGGTCACTGCCTTCGATAATTCAAATAACTTTGGCGGCAGCAACCGGATACTCTATTGCTCGCTACCTCTTCGGGCACGCGGTTCCACTTCTGGCCGTCACCGTCGCAATCACTTCGCTAGGGTTCAGCCGAGACGCTCGGCCACGTCGTGTTTTTGAGACCGCGACGGGAATGATTGTGGGCATTGCGCTTAGCGAAATCTTGCTGAACACATTCGGCCCTGGCCCGCTGCAAATGGCCGCAACGTTGCTGATTTGCTTGTTAACCGCAAGGTTTATTTCAACATCTGCAGCATTTGCTCTAACGGTTGGCATCCAGGCCATGTTGGTGCACCTCTTGCCGCCGCCTGATGGTGGCGTATGGATTCGCAGCCTTGATGGGCTAATCGGCGGAGTGACCGCCCTCGTGTTCACGGCGATAATTCCTCGAGACCCGCGCAGAATGGCTCGTCGCGATGCCTCTCAGTTGTTCGAAGTTTTTTTAGGTTCGCTGCTTGATCTTCAACGAGCCCTAAAAGACAGCGACTTCAAGGTTGCCGATGCAGCTCTGATTCGAGTGCGCCGATCTCAGCCATTGATCGACAACTGGCGCATGTCACTCGACAGTGCAATTTCTATCAGTCGAATTTCGCCATTTTTGCGCAAATATCACGGTCAGCTTCGAGGTCAAGTTCGACTCTTAAGAGGCATGGATCTTGCAACTAGAAACCTCAGGGTTGTTGTGCGCCGAGTTGACTTTTTGCTGCGCGACGGCCAGGCAAGGGCATATCTTGCAGATTTGTTTGATCAAATTCACTCAGGTGTTATGGCAATTCAAGCCGGAATCGAAGAGCCGGCAGCGCTGGCAGACGCCCAAGAGCAACTTCTTGATGTAATTCACCAGCTCGACCCAAAGCGGTTTGGAATCGCCGACCAGCTCAAAGAAGCCAGTGTTTTGCTATTGCTGCGGCCAATGGTCATCGACCTGTTGTGCGCAACTGGAATGCATGAAGACGAAGCCCGAGCAGAGCTGCCAGAGGTTTAGCGGCTCTCGATTTTCAAGCGGACTGGCGATTTTAGCTATTTAGGCGCGACTGCTGACCAATCGATTGTCAGCTCACCAAGGCGCCAACGTTTTTTCAAACCAACCAGTGGCCAGCCTTCGTCGGCCAGCATCTGACAGCTCGCGACCCAGCGTTGCGCTGGCGAAAATGATGCCAAACCAGCGTTTGTGAGCCAGGCACGGTCAAGTGCCTGCAAAAATCCATGTATTTTTTCACCTTCGACATTGCGGTGAATTAGTTTTTTGGGCAGTCGCTCGGCAATTTTGCTGGGCAGCTCGAGCCCCTGCAATCGATAAGAAAGGGTTAGGGTTTTGGGGCCACTCGAGTCAAGTGTGACCCAGGTCGATAAGCGCCCAATTTCATCGCAGGTGCCTTCGATCAACAAGCCGCCAAGGGTCAAACGCGAAAGCATTTTTGACCAAGCAGCATCGACCTCTGATTCGTCATATTGGCGAAGCACATTAAATGCTCGAATCACAGTCGCACCCTCGCCTAAACCTGCCGGCAACGGAACCTCAAAACCTCCGTGTGTGAAATGCAGGTTTGAATTAGCCACCGCGAGGCCACGTTCAACGCGCTCGCGATCAATTTCGATTCCGACAACGTGGATTTTTGGGTTCACCGCGCTCAATCGGTCAAGCAGTTCAATCGCCGTAATCGGGCTCGCGCCGAACCCCAAGTCAACAACCACTGGCACTGATGTCGATCGCAAAATTGGCTGGGCCGCGATAAACCGATCAACTCGCCGAAGACGATTTGGGTTGGTCGTTCCTCGGGTAATGGTTCCGATAGGTTTTTTTGCCGCCACGCTCTAAACCTATCGAGTCAATTGAGCGTTAGGCCGACTTCGATTACTGGCTCAAAGCTAAACTGGGCGCATGACTGCTAAATACACCTTGATTTTGTTGCGCCACGGCAACAGCGTTTGGAACCAAGAAAACCTATTCACCGGTTGGGTAGATGTTGATCTCAGTGACCAGGGTCGCGCCGAGGCAAAGCGCGCCGGCGAGCTTCTAGCTGAATCTGGCCTCAAGCCAGACCTGCTTTACACCTCGCGTCTAAAGCGTGCTATCAACACCGCACACATCGCGCTAAATGCGGCTGACCGCAGCTGGATCGACGTCAAGCGTGACTGGCGCCTCAACGAGCGTCACTATGGCGCACTCCAGGGCAAAGACAAGGCACAGACCTTGGCAGAATATGGCGCAGAGCAGTTTCAGACCTGGCGTCGCAGCTTCGATGTTCCGCCACCGCCAATCGATGACAACGACCAATATTCACAGGCTCACGACGAGCGCTATGCCGACTTGGGTGAAAACATTCCTAAGACTGAATGCCTAAAAGATGTTCTTGAGCGCATGCTGCCTTTCTGGCTGTCAGACATTCAGCCAGATCTAAAGAGTGGCAAGACTGTTTTGGTCACCGCCCACGGCAACTCATTGCGCGCACTGGTCAAGCATCTTGACGACATCTCAGACGAAGACATCGCTGAACTAAACATTCCAACCGGCATTCCGCTGGTTTACAAACTGGATGAAAACTTCAAGCCACTGGTCAAGGGTGGCGAATATCTTGACCCAGAGGCCGCTGCCGCAGGTGCTGCGGCTGTTGCTGCACAGGGCGCCAAGAAATAGTTTCAAATGCAAAACCCCCGAGAAATTCTCGGGGGTTTTGCTTTAAGCGTTTATTACTGCTCAGCCCATTCACCAGTGGTGAGGTAGCTGATCTTGCTTGAGATGTCGACTACGTGGTCTGCAAAGCGCTCGTGGTAGCGGCTGGCCAAAGTCACGTCAACGGTGAACATCGCGTTTTCTTTCCAGTCGTCGCTTAGCACAACGTCGAACACGTGGCGGTGCAGTGAGTCAACGCGTTCGTCTTGAGCCTGAATCTGTCGTGCAAAGTCAACATCGGTGTTGCCCAGAAGTTCGATTGCCTGGCGAGCTAGCTTGACGTCAAGTGCGCCCATCTCTTCAAAGGTTGCCTTTAGTGACGCAGGAACAGCTGAATCAGGAAAACGGTAGCGAGCAATTGCAGCGATGTGGCCCGCCAGTGCGCCCATGCGCTCGAGTGATGCCGAGATGCGCAGTGCTGAAACCAAAACGCGAAGGTCGCGAGCAACTGGCGACTGGGTTGAAAGAATTTTGATCACGAGCTCATCTAGTGCCAGAGCTTTGTCGGCGGTTGCATCGGCGATTGCGATTGCCTCATCAGCCAGGGCAACGTTAGAGGTGGTGAACGCCTTAGACGCCTTCTCCATGACGATTGCAGCATCGTTTGCAATCTCGACAAGTCGCGATTGAACGTCGGCCAGCTGGGTTTCAAATACAGCGCGCATTGAACGCCTTTCGTTGGTTCGTTGTTTAGCAACCTTTTCAGGATTTGGTAAACAAGTAAACAATTTTGATTGAACTAAGCGCAAATTTAGACATTCGGGCAATTCGTGACCTCAGCCTGCGTGCCACAATCACCTAGTGTTAAGAAGGTGAACACGTCTGCATCGTCCAGCCTAGTCGCACTATTCGCGGCTCTAATCGGTGCAATCGTCGCGGGCTTCGCGGTTGGTCTTCTGATGCGTCGAAATAGAAGAGGAACCATGTCGCCTACTGAACTTGCAGCCAATGCTTTGGTTGACGGTGCGGCCGAGGTTCTTGATGTTCTTGCAAGCGCTGGAATGGTCCTTGATGGAGCCAACACCGTTCTTCGATCAACTGCGGGTGCACAGGCATTCGGGTTGGTGCAAAACCGTCTCTTGATTCACTCAGCGCTAGTGGATTTGGTCGAGCGCGTGCGAACCAGCGGTGAGAGTGAGTCAATCGAGACTTCGATTTCAACCGGATTGCGCGGCGACAACATTTGGATTCATGCTCGAGCTGCGCGCATGGGCGACCGATTTGTTTTGCTCTTGGTCGAAGATCGCACCGAGGCAAAGCGCCTCGAAGACACCCGCCGCGATTTTGTGGCAAACATTTCGCACGAACTGAAAACGCCGATTGGCGCGGTGGGACTGCTCGCCGAGGCTTTGGTTGATGCAACCGATGATCCAGAGATGGTCAAGAAATTTGCAGGAAATCTCTATCGCGAATCACGTCGACTTGCTCATCTGGTTCAAGACATCATTCAGCTTTCTCGTCTGCAGTCGGCAGAGGTGGCCACGCATGCACAGTTGGTCGAACTCGCAGGCGTGATCTCAGAAGCGGTTGAACGCAACGTGGTGATTGCCGAAAACAAGAACATCAAGTTGGCTTCAAATGCACCCGAGGGCATACGAGTTTATGGCGACCACGAACAGCTGGTTGTGGCCATCAAAAATTTGATTGAAAACGCGATTTTGTATTCTGACGAGAACAGCCAAGTCGGTATCGGTCTTAGCCAGGTTGACGGCGTTGCTGAAATTGCCGTCACCGACAGTGGAGTTGGGATTCCGCAGGATGAGCAAGAGCGCATTTTTGAGCGCTTCTATCGAGTTGACCCATCACGTTCGCGTCAAACTGGCGGCACCGGATTAGGCCTAAGTATTGTCAAGCACGTGGCCATGAATCACCGAGGCGAAGTTCGACTGTTTTCGCAGCCAGGACTCGGTTCAACGTTCACGCTCAGAATTCCGATCGCTGAAACAAACGAGATCAATTCAGTTCAAGGCGAGCCATTCTCGTCAACCAAGACGTTTGCGCAATCAAATGAAGGCAAGGAATAACAATGACAAGAGTGCTTGTAGTTGAGGACGAACAGTCTCTTCGTGAGCCGTTGGTTTATCTGCTTCAAAAAGAGGGCTATGACGTAGTCGAGGCCGAAGACGGAAACAAAGCCGTCAGCGCCTTCGAGGAGTTTGGGGCTGACTTGGTTTTGCTAGATCTCATGCTGCCCGGAATGAGCGGAAACGAGGTTTGCCGCACCATTCGACAGACCTCTCAGGTTCCGATCATTATGTTGACCGCTAAAGATTCAGAAATCGACAAAGTGGTTGGCCTTGAAATCGGCGCTGATGACTATGTCACTAAGCCTTATTCAACCCGCGAACTGCTTGCTCGAATGAAGGCCGTTCTTCGTCGACAGGTTGAGCCACAGGCTGCCGTGTCTGGCATTCTTGAGGCTGGCCCAGTTCGCATGGATGTCGAGCGCCACCAGGTCTCGGTCAATGGTCAAAAAGTTTTGATGCCGCTAAAGGAATTTGAACTTCTTGAGCTTTTGCTTGAGAACGTCAACCGCGTGTTGACCCGCGGTCAAATCATCGACCGCGTTTGGGGTTCAAACTACTTCGGCGACACCAAGACTCTCGATGTTCACATCAAGCGCATTCGTTCAAAAATTGAAGACGACCCAGCACGCCCGGTCCACCTATTGACTGTTCGCGGCCTCGGCTATAAATACGAAGCATAAATTTCTCGTCAAGTCATTAGCGAGTTAAACAAAAATCGGGCCCCATTCGGGAGCCCGATTTTTGTTTAAGCGTTAGCCTATTCGGCGCTTGCGCCACCAAGGTTTTTGATCTCTTCAAGAAGCGGCTTGTATTCAGCAAGGGTGCCATCAAGAACTGGAACATCCAACGCCACGCCAGCTTCGCTGCCTTCAGCAACCCAAACTTCAGTGGTTTGACCAGGATTGCCAGCTAGCTTGATAGCAAGCGGGGTGTTGCCGTTAAAGCCAATGTCGCGCTTTTGACCGGCCAAAAGTGAAAGCTGCTCGTCGCGCTTTTCGCCGGTTTCGGCGTCGGTGTATTGAATCTTTAGGGTGGCTGATGCCAGGCCAGAATTAATAACAGAACCGAATAGGGCGCCATTGCCCTCGCCGTCTGAAAGATACATAAAGTTGCGAACCTTGATGTTCGCGAATGAAGCTTCAACACCATCGCTTGGAGCGTATGACTCTAGCGATGCGATTGGAGTAATTGCGCCACAGGCCGAGGTGCCCAAAAGAAGTGAGGCAGCGATGCCGACAGCGGCAAATTTACGAATAAACAAGTTTCCTCCTGATGCAGGTTTTGCTCTCTCAGTTTAGCTCTTCGATTCAACGCCCCTGTGGTAAAATCGTGGTTTCTGAAGGGAATCCTCCGCATGAAATTTGAAGTCGGCGAGACTGTTGTATACCCGCACCACGGTGCAGCTCAAATCATTGAAGTTGCAGACAAAACCATTCGTGGTGAAACCAAACTTTATTTGCAGCTAAAGGTCGCCCAGGGCGAGCTAACCATTTGGGTGCCAGCTGACAACGTAGAGATGGTCGGCGTTCGCGACGTCATCGACAAAAAAGGCGTTCAGGCGGTTTATGCGATTCTCAAAGCTGAATTCACTGAAGAGCCAACAAACTGGAGCCGCCGCTACAAGGCCAATCTCGAGAAGCTTGCCTCTGGCGATGTCGCCAAGGTTTCAGAGGTAGTTCGCGACCTATGGCGACGCGACCAAGACCGCGGTCTATCAGCTGGTGAAAAGCGCATGTTGGCAAAGGCTCGTCAAATTTTGATCTCAGAGTTGGCGCTAGCCAACAAGACCGACGAAGAAAAAGCTTCGGCCAAGCTCGACGAAGTTTTGGCTTCGTAGGCAAAGCGAGAATCTGATCATGACTGCTCGCGACACCGCGGTGGTCATTGTTGCGGCCGGCCGCGGAGAACGCCTGGGTGCTGAACAGCCAAAAGCATTCATCAAAATCGACGGCAAAACCCTAATTGAGCATTCCCTAAATCAAATTGCGGCGTTAGCCAGCCTCGAGCAGGTCATCATTGCAGTGCCGACAGGGTTTGAATTAGACGCCCAAAGACTGGCCGATTCTGCACTGTCTGCACACCAGCACCCACATGGCATTCGCCTCGATGTTGTGGTCGGCGCAAAAACTCGTCAAGGCTCTATTTCAAATGCTCTCAAGGCGCTTGATCAAGATGTTGAAATTGTTTTAGTGCACGACGCAGCACGCGCTTTTCAGCCTCTTGAAGTCTTCGAACGTGTTGCAAACGCAGTGCGCACGACTGGCCAAGGCGTGATTCCGGTCGAGCCCGTCACCGACACCATCAAGGTGGTTTCTGGCGACCTTGTTCTCGAAACTATTGACCGCAGCACACTTCGAAAAGCACAAACTCCGCAGGGTTTTCCGGCTCGTCAACTTGCTGCTGCCTATGCCTGCGCCAACGCAGATTTCACCGACGATGCAGCACTGTGGCAAGCAAAGGGGGGCTCAGTTAGTCATGTGTCGGGCGATAGCGCCGGTCACAAAATTACTTTCGCGCACGATCTCGAATCTCTTGTTGGCGAGCAGTTTTATACCGGCATCGGAACCGACACTCACCGCTTCACCGACGATCCTGATAAAAGGCTATTTTTGGGCACCGTTGAGTGGCCTGGCGAACGAGGCCTTGATGGCCACAGCGATGGCGATGCCGTTAGCCACGCGATCGTCGACGCGCTGCTGTCAGCTGCCGGATTGGGCGACATCGGTTCAAATTTCGGAGTCGATCGACCTGAATTTGCCGGTGCTAACGGTCGCGTTTTTCTTGAGGCCACTTGCGAACTTTTGACTAAAAACGGTTTCTCAATCGGCAATGTGAGCGTGCAGATTATTGGCAATAGACCAAAAGTTGCGCCTCATCGCGAACGAACAGAGCGGGCACTCTCGCAGGTTCTTGGTTGCCCAGTTTCGCTTGGCGCAACGACCACCGACGGCCTCGGATTTTTGGGAAACAGCGAGGGGGTTGCCGCGGTTGCTTCGGCTCTCTTGAAGTCGGCCAAAGGTAGGCTAGGCGCGTGACCCTGCACCTTTTTGACTCCCACTCTCAGAGCCTTCGACCGTTTGTTGAATTGACCTCTGGTGAAGTAGGCATTTATCTGTGCGGCCCAACCGTGCAAGGAGCCCCGCACGTCGGCCACCTGCGTTCGGCGTTGGTCTATGACCAACTGCGTCGTTGGTTGAGCGCCAAGGGCAAGCGTGTGACTGTGGTTCGAAATGTCACCGACATCGACGACAAGGTTCTCGAGAATGCCAAAGTCACTGGCGAGCAGTGGTGGGCTTTGGCTTATCGCTTTGAACTCGAATTCAACGCCGCCTACCGAGCGCTTGGCATTCAACCTCCGACTTATGAGCCTCGTGCAACGGCAAGCATTCCTGAAATGCTTGACCTCATTGAGCGACTAATTTCAAACGGCTATGCCTATCAAGCCGAAGATGGCTCGGCTGATGTTTATTTTGCAGCCAGCAAGTGGGCGGCCTATGGCGAGCTGACCAATCAAAAAATTGACGACATGGATTCAGCCGAAGACGGTGAACTTCGTGGCAAACGAGACCCTCGTGACTTTGCACTTTGGAAGGCGCACAAAGCTGGCGAGCCAGAGTCTGCAGCTTGGAACACTCGTTTCGGCAAAGGTCGCCCAGGATGGCACATCGAGTGCTCGGCAATGTCGACCAAATATCTCGGCAGCAAATTCGACATTCATGGCGGCGGCCTTGACCTTCGTTTTCCGCATCACGAAAACGAGCTTGCGCAGTCTCGCGCGGCGGGCGACGAGTTTGCAAACTTCTGGCTGCACAACGGGTTAGTCAACGTTGAAGGCCGCAAAATGTCAAAGTCTCTAGGCAACTCGATTTTTGCTTCTGACCTATTGGCTGCCGGATCGGGTCTGGCGGTGCGCTATTACCTCGGGTCAGCTCACTATCGTTCAACCCTTGATTATCACGAGGGTGTTTTAGCTGAGGCCCAGACTGCACTTGACCGCATTCATACATTCATGCAGCGCGCTGCTGCACTGGTTGGTTCTGTTGAAAGCAGCTTTGCAAAACTGCCAGCCGAATTTATTTCAGCAATGGATGACGATTTGAATTTGCCTTTGGCGCTGGGCGCACTGCACACTTCAGTTAGGGCCGGCAACGCAGCAATCGACGCTTCAGATATTGGGGCTGTCGGTGAGGCGCTTTCTCAGGTAGCCTCAATGGTTGATGTTCTAGGCATTGACCCAACTGCTTCGCAGTGGCAAAGTGCCGGTGCTGGCGCGCAGCGCAATGCACTTGAGGCTGTTATCACTGGCCTAATTGAACAACGAAAGGCTGCGCGAGCCGCCAAAGATTTTGCAAGGTCAGATGAAATTCGCGACCTTTTGCAGCAGGCCGGCATCGTTCTTGAAGACGGCCCGACAGAGACTAAATGGAGCATTAACTAATGGCAAAACCAGGTCGCCCAGGCGCAGCTAAGGGCAAAAAAGGCGCAAAGGTCGGCACTGGCGGCCACGGAAAACAGGCCCTAGAGGGCCGCGGTCCAACCCCAAAGGCTGAAGACCGCCCATATCACAAGGCACACAAGGCCAAGAACGCTGCCGCTAAGCGCAAAGCTGACTTGGGCAGCACTCGCGGGGCCGCTGCTACAAAGCGTGGAGAATTTCTTGCACCTGCAGCTCGCACTGCAGGCTCAGCCGGAGCTGCTAGCCGAAACACTCAGCGAGTCGCAAAGGCTGCCGACGCATCTGAGGTTTTGTCGGGTCGCAATTCAGTTCTTGAAGCTCTTCGCTCAAAGGTTCCTGCCACTGCGATGTTCATTGCAAACCGCATCGAAATGGATGACCGCGTAAAAGAGGCCATCACCCTGGCGAACTCTCGCAAAATCGTCATCAACGAAGTGACTCGACCTGAAATCGACCGCATGACCGGTTTCGACTCAGTGCACCAGGGAATCGCTTTGGCTGTTCCGCCATACAAATATCAGCACCCTATGGAGATGCTTGACCTAATCATTTCGCGCGGTCAGCGCCCACTATTGGTCGCGCTTGATGGCATCACTGACCCACGCAACCTAGGAGCAATCATTCGTTCGGTTGCCGCATTTGGTGGTCAAGGCGTAATCGTTCCTCAGCGTCGTTCTACCGGCGTAACTGCTTCAGCCTGGAAGACCTCGGCAGGAGCGGCAGCCCGCATTCCGGTTGCGCTAGCAGCCAACCTCAACTCGACCCTCAAAGAGCTCAAAAAGCGCGGATTATTTGTGGTCGGCCTCGATGGCGATGGCGACATGAGCCTGCCGAGCTTTAGTCTTGGAAGTGAGCCAATTGTTTTGGTGGTCGGTTCAGAAGGCAAGGGCCTCAGCCGTCTCGTGCAAGAAAACTGCGATGCCGTTCTGTCGATTCCAATTGCAAAAGATACAGAGTCTCTTAATGCCGGAATCGCAACCTCTGTTGCTCTTTATGAGGTTTCAAAGCGTCGCGCAGAAAATCCGCTTCGCTAGTGAAAATAAAATCAAACCCCTCGAGAACTTCGAAGGGGTTTTGATTTTGGATCGAGCGTTTTTACTAAACCAAGTCGCGCCAGTCAATTTCGTCATCGTCTTCAGCGACCACGATGGTGCCTGATGGCACTGCATCCGGCAGGGTGATGCTGTTGGTCGTCGGGTTTAAATAGGCAACCTCATCGCGGCGGTGCACCAAAACATTTTCAATGTATGAGTGAACAGCCTCGTCAATTGGAACATCGCGCTGTTGGTTCTCGCTGATGTACCAACGGTGCTCAAGAACCTGATGATAAATCTCAGCTGGCTCTAAGCGGCCGGCAAGATCTTTAGGAATTGCCGTAACAACTGGCTCGTAGGCATTGCTCAGCCATTCGTGAGCAAGCACCTCTTCGTCGGCTCCGGGGCGTTCATGCGCCATGCGGTATTGATCGAGGTCATTCAACAATCGGCGAGCTTGATTTTCTTCGACATCCAACCCGGTGAGTCGAAGCAGGCGTCGGGCGTGGTGTCCGGCGTCGACAACCTTTGGTTGAATTTTCACCTTAGAACCCTCAGCGGTTGTCTTGATGGTCAACTCTTCAATGTCGAATCCAAGGTCATTCAAGCGATCAACGCGTTTGCTGATTCTCCAGCGATCTGCAGCTTCGAAAACCTCGACTCCGGTGAGTTCTGCCCACAGCTCACGATATTTAGAGACGATTCGCTCAGAGGTCGCTACCGCGTCAACTCCGGCAGCGGCGTTTCCGCTAGCAATCAGGTCCATCAATTCGCCCGCAATGTTCACGCGAGCAATTTCAAGGTCATTTTCGCGTTGCCCGTTTGAAAGCCCACCGTCATACAGGTGGCCGGTCTCAGCATCAACCAGATAGGCCGCAAACGAACCGGCATCGCGCCTAAATAGCGTGTTTGAAAGAGAGACATCACCCCAGAAGAACCCGGCGATGTGCAGGCGCACTAAAAGCAGTGCGAGCGCGTCGACCAGACGCTTGGCAGTGTCGGGGCGAAGCCCCTGCGACCACATTGCGCGATAAGGCAATGAGAACTTGAGGTGGCGAGTGATCAAAACCGACGGCAGGGGATTGCCCTCGATGTCTTCGCGCTTGTTGATGACTGCAAATGGTTCGACGCACGGAACGTCAAGTTTGAGCAGAAGTTTGAGCATGTCATATTCGCGTTTCGAGAGCTCAGGCAGAGTCTCTTTAATTGCGATGACATAGTCGCCAAGGTGGGCGAATCTAACGGTGTGTCGACTCAAGCCTTTAGGCAGGGCCGCGATGTTTTCAGTCGGCCAGTCTTCTAATGGCAAATGCCACGGCAGATCCAGCAGAGCTGGTTCTACCGTGGCAGCCGTGATTTCTAATGAAGCTGTCAAAAGTTTGACTAGTTCAGGCGAAGGCCAGACTCAATGTCAAACAGGTGAAGCACGCCACCCTCTGGCTTCAGGGTGACCTTTTCGCCAGCGTGTGGGTGAACGCGACCGTCAACGCGGCAAACGATGTCTTGGTTTGCTCCGTCAAGGTGGCTCTGACCGTATAGGTAGCCGTCGGCACCTAGCTCTTCAACGACGTCGACGTCAACCTCGATGCCCTCACCCTTGGTGACGACTAGGTTCTCTGGGCGAATTCCTACTGTGATGCTCTTTGCTGAAGTCTTTGCAAGAGCTGACTTGTCAACTGGAATAACGGTGTTGCCGAACTGAACGCCGCCATCAACGATTGGAAGCTGCAGTAGGTTCATGGCTGGTGAGCCGATAAAGCCTGCCACGAAAACGTTGCTTGGGGTGTCGTAAAGCTCCTGAGGGGTAGCAACCTGCTGCAGGATTCCGTCTTTTAGAACAGCAACGCGGTCACCCATGGTCATAGCTTCAACCTGGTCGTGGGTCACATAAACAGTGGTGACGCCAAGGCGACGCTGAAGTGATGCGATCTGGGTGCGAGTCTGAACGCGAAGCTTGGCGTCAAGGTTCGATAGCGGCTCATCCATTAGGAACACCTGAGGCTTGCGAACGATTGCGCGACCCATGGCAACACGCTGGCGCTGACCACCAGATAGTGCCTTTGGCTTGCGTGAAAGGTATGGCTCTAGGTCAAGAAGCTTTGCAGCCTCAAGAACACGAGCAGCGCGCTCTTCTTTGCTAACGCCAGCGATTTTTAGGGCAAAGCCCATGTTCTCTGCAACGGTCATGTGAGGGTAAAGCGCGTAGTTCTGGAAGACCATAGCGATGTCGCGGTCTTTTGGTGGAACATCTGTGACGTCTCGGTCGCCGATAAGAATTCGACCTGAGTTAACTTCTTCAAGTCCGGCAAGCATGCGCAGCGTGGTTGATTTTCCACAGCCTGATGGGCCGACTAGAACTAGAAACTCGCCGTCTTTGATCTCTAGGTTGATCTTGTCGACTGCTGCGCGAGTTCCGCCTGGATACAGGCGAGTTGCGTCATCAAAAGTTACTGATGCCATGATTTTTCTCCTTCACCGGCGGTACGTGCCGGGCGATCCATAGTGATAGGTAGCTGCAGCTGCGCTGCAACCTGACCATTATGGCATTGCAAAATGCTCGTCTAAACTGATTGACACACACCGTCACGCAATCGTGACCCAGCTGACCCCCGAGGTGTCTCATATGAATCCAGGCGTGAACAAGCCGACTCGCAACGAACAGCGCGAAGCTGCTCGCGAAAAGGCAAAGGCAATTCGTGAACAGCACAAGAAGGGTGAGCGCAGAAAGCGTTTTGCTATTCAAGCGGGCATTATTGGCGTCATTGCGATCGCAGTTGCAGCAGTCGTGATTTCGCTGGTTTCAACCAGCAACAACCAAGCCCTTCAGGCAACTCCAACCAACATGTCTTTTGATGGCGGCATCAAGATTGGCCAAGACCTCAAGGCATTCACTGCAACCACCACTCCAACTCCAGACTCTGGCAAGGCTGTCCCAAACATCCAGATTTATCTCGACTATCAGTGCCCGGTTTGCCAGGCCTTCGAGGTTCCAAACGCTTCTCAGCTAGAAAGCTGGGTCAAGACCGGCGCTGCAACCGTTGAATATCACCCAATTTCATTCTTGGATGGCCGCGGCTCACCAAACGAATATTCAAGCCGTGCGGCAAACGCTGCGATTTGTGTCGCTGAGCACTCGCCAGACAACTACTTCAAGTTCAACAACATCTTGTTTGCCAACCAGCCACAAGAAGGAACAGCTGGGCCGTCGAACCAAGACCTGATCTCACGAGCGCGCGAGGCCGGGGTAGCGGTTGACGACACATTCAGCAGCTGCGTGAATGACAAGGTTTTTGCAAACTGGATTTCTGACACCACTGACAAGGTTCTAAGCGAGCCAATCAAGGGCACCAACTACAAGGTCGAGGGAACCCCTTACATCCTTGTGAATGGCAAGCCTTACACCTGGACAAAGGGTGAAGAGTTGGTTAGCCCTGCTCGCTTCGCTCAGTTTGTTCAGGCTGCAAACTAATCCAACAAAAGTTTCACCACTAAACTGGTGAGCGCAAGTGCGGTTCGCCGCCTTGCAAGATGGCCCCAGGGCTGTCGGCCGACTTGGCGCAATTGGTAGCGCATCGCACTTGTAATGCGAGGGTTAGGGGTTCGAGTCCCCTAGTCGGCTCAAATGAAAAATATAGGCTGCGGCTCGGTTTTGGTTTTTGTTTAGATATTTAGGTTTTCAAGAACTTTGAAAATTACAAAAGCAGGCCAAACTAGGGCTTTCAAAATTCCAAGGATGCTCTCCCAGAATCCATCGGCTTTTGAGACAAAGTAGATCGCTGCGCCAATGAAGGCGAGAAACATAAATCCGCCAATGCCGCTATTGCCAATTCGGTTGCCACTGTGTTTCTTGATTTCACTCATACAAGTAGGCTAACTGGCTTGTAATTGCTTTACTGCTCTGAAAACTCAAGACTTACTGAATTTATGCAGAAGCGATCGCCGGTTGGGGTTTGAGGCGCATCGTCGAACACGTGCCCTAAGTGGCAGCCGCAGGCGGCACATCGAACTTCAACTCGCACCATTCCGTGCGACCGGTCTTCAATAAGTTCAACGGCGTCGCCTGCTTTGGGTTCATAAAATGAGGGCCAACCGCAGTGCGAATCAAATTTCGCTTCGCTCCTGAATAGCTCGGCTCCGCAACCTCGACATGAATAGATGCCCACGCGCGACTCTTCTAAAAGCTCGCCAGTCCATGGGCGTTCTGTGCCGGCTAATCGAAGAACCTGATATTCCAGATCAGAAAGGTCACCACGCCATTGCTCATCTGATTTTTTGATTGGATACTCCACAGAATTCCTCCAGCAATTAGTCGATGTTCGATGCCTAAAATAAAGAGCGCAAATCTCAGCGCCTTTTTACTTAAGCAGGATTCATGGCAAATAAGTTCCCGATCGACGAATTCGACGCAGCGCCGGCCCACGGCGGGCGTCACCGTGAACTTCGCACCGCAAGTGCCAGGATTCGTGAATTCATAAAACTGTTCGCAATTTCTCTTGTGGTCGCCGGTGTTGGCTATTTGGGCTTGCAGTGGGTGCAGTCGGCAAATGTTTTCGACGGATTCATCGCCGGCCAAAGCAGCGAAACGAACGCCACCGCTAAAACTAAAGTCAAGGTTTTCGACGGCACAGCTGAGAATCAGGCGGGCACCGAAGTCGCAAAAACCTTGTTTTTAGCTGGCTATGAAGTGGGTTCGGCGCAGAATTTAGTTGACTCAGCCAACGCTGAAGTCGTTGTCGAGAAGTCAACAATTTTGATCACGGATGAAAAATATCGGGCCACTGCCAGCAAGATTTCAACCGAAACCGGAATCAAATTAATCGAGGTTACAGCCGACTATCCGGACCCGCTAACTGTGGTTGTTGGCGCCGATTTTGTGATTCCTAAGAATTAATTCGGTTATAACAGCTCGATAACCAATTGATAAATCGGTTGATTTACTCTTTGATGCGTAATCGCTTACCGCTACAGTGAGAAACAGTCGTAGCAGTATCCGTAGCACCCGCTCTTTTCTATGCGACTCGGACTTTAGGAATTTCTGAGGTTCGTTCAATTAGTAACAGGAGTAATTCAATGGCACAAGGAACCGTAAAGTGGTTCAACTC
>ERZ650311.569-NODE-569-length-22123-cov-127.130007_pt1 | contig 22123 bp, 25 predicted proteins | sample MGYA00376247_ERZ650311 | MGnify/ENA primary metagenome ERZ650311 (study PRJEB26733, sample SAMN07839324) | wastewater metagenome | biome: small river; feature: stream; material: water | place: USA: North Carolina | collected 2016-07-28 ...
GCCTGGAGCTGTGCAATAGTCGCGTCATACCCACTCGCGATCTCATAGAGCTTGCCGCCCTCACCCACAAAGCTATTCCCCTTCGTTTTCACAAGCGCGGCCGCGCCAGCCAGCTGGGTATTCATAAAGCCGCCGCGTTCGCCGGCGGTCACGAGCGCCTCAGCATTACCAAGGTCAGCCTGGCGCTGGGTTTTGGCTATGAGCGCGTCATACTGAGCCTTAACTGCGGCCGCAGCACTATCGACGCGAGCCTGTTCGGCCGGGGTGAGGGTGCCGTCCTGCGCCATGCTGGTCAGAGCATTGAATTGTTTGGTTAAGAGGTCGATTTCCGGGTCAGTCGCCGGAGCATCAATGCTTGGCGCCTGGGCGATCGGGTTGCCGTTCAAATCCACTCGCCCAGCCATGAGATCGGCGGCGTTGACTGTTTTTTGCGGGGTCTGATTCGGGATGAATGGGGTGGGTGTCGCCGGAGTGGCGGCGCCGACCGGCGTGGTTGGAGTGCCGGATGGAGTTGTCGGAGCTCCCGAAGGCGTGGTCGCGCGCGTAGTGCCGACCGGAATAGCGGCTGTACCGGTCGCCGGAGCGACGGTCGGAAGCACGCCCGAGCTCTGAAGGTAGGTTTTGGTCGCGTTGATGTTGTTCTGCGCGGCCGTAATGTTTGCGCGGATATCAGAAGAACTGCCCACGATCGGCGCGGGTTGCGCCGGGGTCATAAAATAAGGCGTAGTCGGAGCAGTGACCGGCGAAGACGTGCTTGGTGTGCTGGTTTTGGTTGAGGTCGTGGTATTCACGCCCGGAACCGCGACGTTAGCAAGTGTCGGCGGCTGAGAAGCGGCCGCACCGGCCGCGGCAGCGCCTGTGAGAGAAGGAGAGAGAGGCATACGTTATTTAAAAGCTTTATACAAAGATGGTTTCGTCTCTTTTTCGTAGAGCTTCCACTTGATTCCGATCGTCGTCACTTCCCATTGTTGGTTGGACCCGTCCGAAGCGAACTCCAGTTGGGCATTGTAACACGGAACAATCTTGAAATCCTTGCCAAGGTAAATGCGGAACGGCTTTTTACCAGACTGGTCCTCATTCGAGCCAAAACGCTCCGTACCGAATGCCTTGAGGGCAAAAAGGTTGTAGGTTGAGGAATTGTAGATATACCCTGTCTCAGTGCCGCGGATGGTTGTGAGATACCTTTGAGTGAACCCATCTTCATCAAGTAGGAGGCTGATTGAGAGTGTCGAGTTTTGAGAGATATAGCCCTCGATAAAGACATCAGAAATCTCTTTGAGCTTAGCCGGATCTCCAAAATTGAGGCGCCCAGTACGCCAATTAGCAACGACATCATAGACATAATCGAAGGGGGTAGTAGTAACCTTGAAGACGTTCCCGCCGGCCGCATCGGCGAAGTAGAGCTCTTCGCTCTCGCCGTCGTTGTAGATGGCCCAGTCTGCCACATTCCAACCGACGATAGGAGATTCCCAGGCGCCGATTTTATAGTTATACACGAGGACTGTGTCGTTGATCGAGCTGCCGATGGTCCGACAAGCGATATAGACGTTATCGCGCCAGTAGATACCAACCGCAGTGGTGAAATCGAGGTTGTTGACCGTTGGCTTGATAGCATCGGAGATAGGCAGAGCCTGCGGATAGTCGATGCTTTCAACGCGCGAAAGCGAGAATATCTGACGGTCGGGAGTGATGGCCACCACGCCATTGCGGAAAGCGAAAAAAGCCCCGGTAGAAATAACGCCAAGGGTCTGGGACTTGCCATTGTCGAATGGTTTGAGCGGTTCGATCGAATAGAGGGTATCAGAAAGAGTAGCTTTATAGATGATCGTATCTTTGGCGATGAGTTCCCCACCTTCGTCGCTCGCAATGGCGAGTACCGGACCACCGCCTTCAGAGAGGTTGAAGGTACAGGCATCTGCAGCTGTGCTCGAGGATACCAAGGTCGTCAAATACGTCATGTAGTCGCCGTATTTCGACTTAAACACGGCCTGTGGGGTCGCGGTGACACCAGCAATGGAGAGGCGGTTATTGGCGAGATGGTAGATATTACCCTTTGGGTTTCCAGAATTGGTCTCGACTGTCTGTGCGACGCCTCGGCCAACTGCCACCGTGATGGCCGAAGGTGCAGAAAGGACAATAGTGGTCGGAGTGAGGGACGAGTAAGCCACCACATTACCGTCGATAATGACGTTGCCTGTAGCGGCAAAACCACTAGTATCGCCAACTGTGATAGCCGGGTCGCCGGGGTTGAGTTGCGCGGTCAGATAGGCGTGCGAACCGCTCCAGCGCGAAAAATCCTGGACCGCATTACCGAAATACACATAAGAATGGAGGTCGGCGTTGATGTTGGCATCGGCGAACCCGAACTTGTCGGAGGTGTACCCGGTCGAGAGCGTCTCCCACTGTGTCGATCCAGGCGCAGCCCATTCGAGTACGGCCGCTGTCGCACTTACCATGCGCGCGCGCATGAGAATATGAGACCCGTCACGCAGACGGAACTTGTGCAGGCGGGACGTCGGAAAACCAGACGTATCAAGCGTATCGGTATCAAAAAAAAGATCGTAGCCGAGATTACGCACCGAAATACGATCACCGTCATTGATGATCGTATTCTGGCCTTGGGCATGCGCGCCGAGCGGGATCTTGGTCGGGTCCGCTTTGGTTTGCATTCCGAGGAACTGGGAAATATAGAGCCATTTTGCTTCTGGGCGATCCATATAAGGGCGTTAGTCCAAGAGCCCGCCTTCTTCCATGAAGTCGGTCTGGTGGTAAAAATAGGTCGTGGTAACGAGGGGCGCCATGTCCGGAAAACGGGAAAAGAGCTTGCTCCAAGCACGATTGCGGCGCTGCTGGATGAGTTGGACGATCTTTTGATTCTCTTGCTCGTTGATACACCCAAGCATGGCCTCATAACGTACCGCATCGCTCCAGATCTCCTCACCTTTGAGTTGTGCATCCGTTGAATATGAGGGGGTCGCGCTCGTGTTGATGAAAGCCTCCTGCTGACTATTATCAATGAGCACCACGTTGTTTTTGGAATAGTACCAACAATCAAAGAGGGTCCAGCCGCGCAAGTAGCTCGTGTCGAGGTAGTAAAACCCGCTCGTCACGCCATTGACCGTGATGGACTGCCAGGAGAAGACGCCGGCGGGTGACCCGACGACAGTCGCAGTGTTCAGGTCAAACGCTACGATATTAAGCTGGCCACCCACGAGTGGCGTACCATCGAACTGGGTCGTCACGGTCGTCGTGTAATAGTTCGATCCATCCGCGCCAACTTTGAGCACGATTGAAGTCGCTGCCGAGTTCAGATAGATGCCACGGAAGTGGTATTTGCGCTGGTAGGTAGTATCAGAATGCGCGTCAAAAGTTTCTGTGACCGTGAAGGTATCTAGGCTGTCGACTACGGTCACGCGCAGACTCGGATCATCGCCGAGGAAGACAGTATCAAGCGCTTTAGCCGTCGCATCACCCGAAAGCGTGGCCGTATCATTGAAATAAGCCTTAAGTTGGGTCGATCCATTGCCGCCGTGGTAGCGAACACCGAGCGTGAGCACGCCATTGTTCCAGACCTCAGCAACTTTATTACGCCACGTCTCATCGGCGAGTGCTTCTTCGAGGGAGGTAAACATGAATTTCGGCCGGTCCCCCGATCGGATGGTACGGCCTGTTGTTTTGTTGATGAAGGCAAGCTCTTTATAATCTGAGAAAGTCGGGTAAGTAAAAATACCATCAAAGACGCGCAACGTGGCTTTGACGAGGTTCCAGGGCAGGTTGTGGACGCGGGTGAGGTCGCGCAGCGCATCGTCGACATGGTTAACCTTGAGCGATTCTTCCATATTGTCGATGGTCTGGCTCACGCCGTTCATGCGCGAGAGAATGTCAGCTAATGTGATCATAGGCTTGCTTTAAAAAATAGGCTTGAGAAGTAGGCCGACCCCTCCTGGATCGGCCTACAAACGAGGCTATTTTACGTCGTCCTGATCGAGCTCGAGCGTGAGATCGGCGACCGCATTCTTGAGGTGAGCCAGGAAGGATTTTTTTTGTTTGTTTTTATCCGGACCCTCCATGATCTGGAACTGGAGCGTGGTGACGCCGTCTTCGTAGGTGTAGAGAGATGTTTTTTTCATAGATATAAGATTAGAACTCAACATTTGCACTAACTTTAGAGAAACCTGCCGCACCCGCACCACCAGACCCCACTGCGCAGGATCCACCACTACCACCCGTCACTGTGATCGTGCCGGAATTAGCGGTCAAATAGTTGTAAAGGATCGCGACCGCACCACCACCACCACCACCACCAGCACCAGAATACGGAGCCGCACCGGCGCAGGCCAGACCTGCTGCACCAGCTGCATTGATCGAACCAGTAAAGTTGAGATAGCCACCGACTTCGATTGTCAGACCGCCGCCACCGCGCGAGCCGTTGCCGCCCGTAATCGCGTTGTTATTGCCAGAACCACCACCACCACCACCTGCGCCCGGCCGTGAGTAGGTGAGGATGTACGGAGCCGATTCGCTATTCCAGTAGGCTGTCGTACCGGCCGATCCGCCTGCGGCCGCGCCGCCAGCCGTACCACCGGAACCGGAGTCAGAAGCACTTGAGCCCCCGGCTCCTCCTCCACCCGAGGCACCGGCCCCCCCGGCTGCCCCACCACCTCCGCCACCGACCTGGCCGGAGATCCAGTTCGTGCCGTTATTGCCCCCCGTACCCGCTCCCGAAGCCGCGCCGGCTCCGCCCGCGGCGCCCATACTGCGTAGATCGATATTAACATTCGAGGAGGTCAAAGTGACATCGCCGCAGGAGCGGAAGATGACCTGAGTCCCGTTGGTGTGTGGGTTAGAGAATTGGATCGTACCCGTGCCCGTAACCGTAATCGAGGAGTAGTTTTTGATAAAAACCGCCGCCCCACCAAGGTTGACCGTCGTCGTGACATTCACAGCCGAGAGTGCGCCATCGGAACAATCACCACCAAACCGAAAAGGGATCCAGCCGCGCTGCAACGTGCCCGAGGCCGTTGCCACCGGGATGAAGTTGGCTGTTGAAGTTACCGCGGACGAGATGAAGTTCGCATCCGGGTTGAAGATCCAGGCTCCCGTTGAAAGCGCTACCCCGATCGAGACGCGGTTCGTGCCCGGGCTTACCGAGGCAACACCCGTATCCGAGAGGTACACCGGACCGCCGACCGTGAAGCCAGAGCCGGAATAAACGATGGAGCCCGGAAAAAGGACGCGAGCAGATGTATTCGTGGCCGCCGTATCAAAGGCAACCGCGATGATCTTGTTGAGCACCGTCGCATCAGTCGCGAGCGCCTTGTTCCATTTATTGGTCGAGGACGCTACGAAGAGCACGTCGCCGTAGGTAAAGCTCTGGCCATACTGCAGGTCGTTCGAGAAATGATGATCGCTATAAGCCAGATTCCAGGCCGGGGTAGACACCAGGAGCGCACCGGTCGTGCCGGTTACGGTGCCCGAGTTGTATTCGTTTTCGGTCGGCAGCTGCACGATGCCTTTGACGAGTGTCGAGGCGTTGACCGTACCTGAGAACGAGGTCGAGGCCAGCATGGCGAAACTTACGACTTCGCTCGGGTCAGTCGGGGTTGTGGTCGGGATCCGGGGAATGACCGAGAACGTTTTCAGTCCGCCGATGGTCTGGGCCGTATCGCGATCGACGTACTCGTTATAGACATAGTGAACGTTGGACATCGTGACTTTCGAGCCGGCGATATGCGAGCGCATGTTGGCCGCGACCGACGCGGTCGAGGTGCCAATACCGGATAAACCGCGCGTACAGCCGTCAAAACGGTTGAGCGTGGTTGATACTCCGGTACACATGACGAACTCTTCTTTGCTGCCGCCCGGTTCAAGCGTCAGATACACTTTCGAGGCGTTCAGGTTCGCAAGCGAGACCGTCTGGCCGTCGCGAGTCAGGAGCGAGGACACGACTAGGTAGGTCTGATTGCTCGTCATGGACTGGGCGAGCGTCGTTTCATAGTCAGAAGCTACCCCGAAGCCGACGAGACCGTCGTCTTTGGGCGCTTGGTAGCCGCGCAGGAGGCGTTCGAGCGCATTATTTTGCGCTGCAGTCCCCGTATAGGGGAACATGCCGAAAGCACCGGCCGTCTTGGCGCGCTCTTCGATACTCGGTAGCGTGCCGCCCTGTTCTTGGTAGTATTCGTAGAGCGTGGCGTGCGCCGGAAGCGCGAGGAAAAGCGACAAGAAGGTCAACGGGAAGAAAATCCGGCGCAGGAGTTGGGAGAGTTTATTTACCATACGTTTCGTCTTTAAAGCCGAGCTGCTGCTGCGCTACAGCGGCCCCATAGGCCGTGAACGGAATGCCGAATGCGAGGAGGACGTTGCCGAGGACATCGACGTACTGAGCGATATCATGGCCGAAAAACTTGGCGATGACTGTCGCGGCAAAACCCGCGAGTGAGAGCACGAGGCCCCAAAAGCGCTTGCTTTTATAGTATATTTTATAGTTTTCGTTCATATGTTATTCTTACTAAGAATTAAACTTTTTTTATGATCTCTACTAATAAGATTTGTGGCCACTGCCAGAAGAAATTCTCTGTTCAACCCTGGAGGAAATCGGCTAAATTCTGCTCAAAGATTTGCTTTTTTACTTCTCACAGAGAGTGTCCTGCTTTAAGGAAGGTGTCCCGGAAAACCTGCCCAATCTGTAAGAATGATTTCCATACTTACCACCACAAGAAAATCTTTTGTTCAGCGCGCTGCTACGGTCTCTCAACAGCTAACAAACCTCGGAAGGATATTTTGGGTTATAAGGGGGCGCATTCTTGGGTCTATAAACATTTCATCAAGCCAGAACAGTGCGAACTATGCGGTACGATTCCACTTAGGGGTGTAGATGGAAGGAGCGAATTACACTGGGCTAATAAAACCGGAAAGTACCTTAGGGACCGTTCTGATTGGTTGGTCCTTTGTAGATCATGTCATAGCAAGTACGATAGGCCCTGGAACAAACGTGAGAGGGATACGATGACCGGAAGACTCAAGGGTTAGTAACGGTAGTGAGGCTGTATTTGGCGATCGGGTAAGGGAGTTTCTCGCCTTTTTCCGGATTGATCACCTGGATATTCGCGAATTTGTAATCACCGAAAAAGATCTTAAACAAGCTGCCCCCGGCGATGACACCATCCATGAACGAGACAACCTCCTTGGTTTGCGAGTTAAGGAAGTACAACGCCGCATTCCCCTTGATACGATAGATTTGCATAGTTTGAACGTTAGTGAGGTTAACGAGGAATCCGATCTTGGGCGCAACGAAAATGTAGTCCCAAGCGAAGCGCACGAGGCCGCCCGGGTTCTCGCTGTCGAGCACATACCAGAATTTGTTGAGCTCATAGCCCACGACCAGCACTTCGTGCGTCACGAGTCCCGAGCGATCCTGCTCGATGTAGCCGTTTTCGTCGTACGAATAGCGGCCGTAGACGCTGACCATGACCGGGCTCACTCTGAGCGCGGCCATGATCATTTCCGGGCTGTTGCCTTCGACCCAGGCATGTTTATAGCTCCAGAATTTGAGGAAATTCTCCTTGGCGACGACCGAGTCCGGGATCTTTTGGTAGTATTCGGCCTGCGTCATACCCTGGACCGTGGTCGGGTAGTCCGCTTCGTCGGGCGCGCCATCGAGGCGGACGCTTTCGACGACATTGGTGACCGAATTACCGCGACCCGGGATCGTCCCGGATTTTACGGCCGTATAGCGCTTGGATTTATCGAGGCAGATGTTGAACAAACGCTTGCAGAGGGTCTGCACCTTGTTCCAGGCCGTATGTGCCACGCAGGCGTACTGGTCGAAAATGTCGTTTTTCTGATCTTCATACTCAACGATGTCCTCCATCCACTGACCACTCTCGTTGATGATAATGCCGAGCGCTTCGACCTCGGGCGCAGTAGCGCTAAGGATGTAATCGCGCGGATTTTTGACTTCTTCAGGCACGAGCGACGTCGCGCGTGGGTGCATGATCTGATCGGGGAGAAGGATGTTAAGCATACTTTTTACTATTAGGTTTTTTAGCAAGAGTGGTGGTCGGCTCGTACTTCTTTTTCGGTGCCGGCTGGTTGCGGTAGTTGATAAAGCCCTTCATCTCCTTAATGAACTTCTGGGCTTGCGGACTGATTTTTTTGGCAGGCATAGGCTAAAATTTATTCGTTATGCTGTAGGTAATCATTCATGCTGGCCATCACGACCTTTATACCGAATATTTCATTTTGTAAGCGGGCAAACCCGCGCCAGATTATTACTCCGATCACTGAAATAATAATCACGATAATAATTTTCAACGCTATATTTGTAACGTAACAAGTGTTTTTTTCGCACATAGATGATTACCTCATAAGGTGTTTAACCACTTCAGCCAACTGGCCAAAAATTGTTTGAGCCCCAAAAGCGGCCATTAGTAGACGGACGATCCAATCAAACAAGCCGCTTCTTGTTTTTTTCAAACTTTCGACATCGTCTGCAAGCGACTTAATAGCGTAGTCGTGGCCGTTGACACGTCCATTTGTCGCTTGGGCTTGTGCTAGAGTTTTTTTACCGTCGTCTTTAATTTCGGTAACTGTATTTTGTAAATTTTGTACCATCACATGGATGGCCTCAAGATTAGCCATATCAAGCAGCCTTAGGCGGCCACGGTGCCGCGGGGTCAATTCCCAACGCCTTACAATCAATACCGCAAACAATTGAGACCCCCCAAATGGCATAACGCGGTGCATCAGTCCTGATAGATTCAATCGATGGAAATGCGGTCGGATTAAGTACGTATGTATTAGTTTCTGGGTAGCTTTCGAGTATCGTATAGAATGCTCGAACATTCTTTTTTTCGTACATTTCAACGGGTAATTGCACAATCACGTGTTTGCGAATATGGTTCTCCCCCTGGAACTCATCGCACACGTACGTACCATCTTCGTTGATTTCGCGAATAAAAAAATATTGATCAGTTATAAACTGTGCTTTGCTCGTGTTCTTAATCGGACTCACAAAATCGTAAATAACAAACATATTAATATAGTTTAGTATAACCAAGTACTGTATTACTTGTTCCATCAGAGATAAGTATTCGCGAAGTAAATGTCGTTCCACCATTTGTACAGGTTTGTAATTTTATAGTCTTAGATCCTGCTACTGTTACGGGTATAGCCATTGATGCCGATCCGATATATGTAGCTCCTGTTGTCGCGTTAAAAACTGAAATGGCGTCACTGCCAGTGACAGCAGATGAATCTGTGGAGTTATACATACGTGTTTGAATTTGAGCGCCGCCAGAAGATAGTGTTAAAAGACCAGTTGTTGAATACCACACTATATATGTCCCAGCAGACGGAAGTGTTACTTGCAATCCGGTATCTTGATACGTGCCACCACCAGATGTAATTGTGAAATTACCGCTCATGATCGTAAGCGATGTATTAGTCCCTGGTAACGATTGAAACGTAGGCGCACTTCCTCCACCATTACTTGTAAGCACCTGCCCGCTCGTACCAGTCGCTGTTACTTGCACAGCAGATGTCCCATTACCAAGCAGTACGCCATTAGCTGTGAGAGATGATGCGCCCGTTCCGCCATCAGCTACCGATACATCAGTACCGCCAGCACGGTAAATGTATGATGATCCAATCGTTACGGCGGTAGGGATGTCAGTTGCGATCGAGGGCACGCCGCTCCCATTCGTCACGAGTACCCCGCTGTTAGCAGTAGCAAGCGCGGCGATAGTATTGGCCGAAGATGAATAGAGCAGAGTAGATACGGCCGTGGTATCCGGCATGGTGAGGGTCGAAGCGAGCCAGTTAGTGCCGTCAGAACGGATGATTTTACCGGCTGTTGCCGAAGCATTCGGAAATGTTGGCGTTGACCAGGAAGGAGCGCCGGAAGCACCAGACATGAGCACTTTATTCGCCGTAGCCGTACCTGCAAGGATTGCACCGGCGGAAGCAGTGGAATAGAAAATACCACCATTTGAGGCCGTGAGGCTGGCGTTAGTGCCGCCGTTAGTAAGCGGTAATTGTCCAGTAACACCATTCGATAAATCTACTTGTGCCCACGAGGGATTATTACTCGTTCCTGAGTTCGATAGGTAGCGCGAAGCTGTCGTATTTTTGGCAAGGGCAGAGATAACATTACTTGCTGAACCATAGAAAATATCACCTTGAGCAACAGACGAAAAACCGGTGCCACCGCTAGTGACTGGCAAAGGGCTAACAAGGGAAAGACTGCTAAACCGTGCTGTTGTCGCAAACAGATTAGTAGTTGTCACACCTATTGCCGTCACACCACCATTCACCGTTGCGCCAGATGTGCCGATGAATACTGCGCCCTGAAGGTCGGATGTCCCCGCAACCGTAAGTCCAGTATAGTAAGCAGTGGTGCCAGTGGTGTTACCGGATACAGATAGAGCAGTAATACTAGTAGTTGCAAGTGTCGAAACCCCTGTTACAGCTAGCGTAGAACCGAATGTTGCAGCGCCGGTAAGGCCTAGTGTGCCACCTATCGACGCATTGCCGGTAGTAGAAGCTGTAGTAGCTGTTAAAAGGCCTTGTATAGTCATTGATGCAGTACTTGTGCCGCCCGCAAACTGAAGCGCTAGAGATGTGGTATTACCAGCGGTTGCTACTTGTTGCAGTGTCGGCGTACTTGTAGGAAGACAATTAGTGCCGTCAACAAGACACACGGCCTTACCAGTAACAAGTAAACTTGAAGATACCGACATGTTCGTGCTTGATACATTCGTGATTGTAGCGTTACTACCCGTAAGTGTGCCAACGGTCGCAAATGTAGCGTTGGTTGTCGTTGCGTCGGTGTAAGTGAATGAGCCTGTCGGGGCGGACAAAATGCCCTGAACGACAAGACCAGCAGTAGAGGTACCGCCGGCATAGGTGATGGCATTGGTTGTGATTGCACCCGCGTCTGTGACCTGTTGAAGAGTCGGTGTCGCGGTCAGCGCGCTCGCAAAATCATAGGTCAGGTACGGTGACGAAGAAGAGACGCGCAGGAATTTTCCGACATTCGAGGCCGAGGTCGTCGGGCCATATCCCGTACCACCCTGATATCCCATGAGAATCGTGGCAGCTTTCGCGATAGAACCTACCAAGACGAGCCCGACTGCGAAACCAGCAATGGCCCAAGCTAGATTGCGGATTTTAGTATTCATAGTGGCAAATTATGATCGAGCCCGGTGCCGGCGGAACGACGAAAGTGATCGTCGTGCCGGTCAGCGTGTAGTCAGCACCCGGCTTGAGCGTGGCACCGTTGAGCACGAGCTCGATGCCATTGAGCGGGGTATGCGCGAGCGTAAAATCGACATTCGAGCCGTTGATCGTGCCGCTGGGGACCTCGTTTTTGACGATGGTATAGGCTGAGCCGCCGGGGATATTTACCGTCACGTCTCCTCCGATAATGCTTGCGCTCACGCCTGCCCCCACCAGATCGAGCGACGAGGCGGCGCCGAGCGTGATACCCTCGTCCTTGATGGTGATCGAGCCGCCAGTCTGGCGGTTGGTGTGGGTAGGCATATGGTTTAGATCTCGATGGTTATCGGTAATTTCCGGTTGGTCAGTTTTTCGAGCTCCATCTTGAAGCCAAGCAGTCGCTGCTGGATCTCGGCCTGCCAAGCATCGCGCTTATCGGCGAGCCCTTTGCGTTCTTCGAGATTTTTCTCTATAACGGCAGCCTTTTTCTCCGCTTCTTCGATGATTCCTTTGGCCAAATCTTCGGCTGTCTCGATTTTTCTGGCGTTCTCTTCGAGAATGCGTTCCCGTTCGGTATTTTTCGCATCAATTTCAGCACTGAGCGTGTCGATTTTGATCTTTAAATCAGCCAGATCCTGGTTGATCGCGGTCTTTTCCTGATCGAGCATTGCTCGTTCTTCAGTAACGCGCTTTTTGGCGGCGGCCAGTTCATCGAGGGCAACGGCTTTTTCTTTTTCGAGGGCGGTAATCTCCTGTTCCTTTTCAAAAATGATTTCGCGCGCGCTAGACAGGTCTTTCTCAATCCCCTGGTACTGTTTTTCGAGGCGCGCGAGCTTGTCGGCATTTCCAACCAGCTCAGTTTTCTGAGCAGCGAGCTTAAGCTCCGCCTGGACGGTCTCCTGGTTCAGCTTGTCGAGCCGGTCGGTGGCGCGGGCGGTTTCCTGGGCAAGCGTCGCTTTCTTCTTTTCGAGCTGCTCTACGTCTTCATGGAGGCTTTTGAGCTTCTTTTCTGCGGTTTTTTCATCTTCTCGCATGGCCGCAAGCCGCTCGTTTACGGCAGCGAGCTCCTGGCTCTTATTTTCAAGCGCAGCATGTTCGGCGCGGCGAGCGTCAATTGCCTCGACCAGTTGCCGATGTTCCTCTTTAGCTTCGGCATTAGTCGCCGGAACGATGGATTTAGGCGTGGAAAACGGCATAGATCAGAGATTAAACAGTTCCGATGCGGGCAATGAGCTTCATCGAGGTACCAGTACCCGAGGTCGTGGCCTTGCAGCCGAAGCGGACATAGCGGTCCATGATCGGAATCATGAGGCGGCGGGATCCGGCAACCGTCATGGTATGCACGCCGATATGGTCAGTTTCTGTCGTGGTCGAGACGGCCTGGAACGTCTCCGAGTACCAGTTAGTACCGTCTTCGGAAAATTCAACGAGGATCTCCGCGGAATCCGAGGAGCCTTTGGTGTAATCGATGTACAGGCAGAGCTGATTGCGCATCGAGCAGTCGATCTTTTCGGTATACACGTACGAGGTCGTGAGCGCGGCGGCAGCGCGCGCCAGGTAGGACATGGCATCTTGCATGTTCATATATTTGGCTAGTTTTAGAGTAATTTGTACTCTCCGAACGCCCGGGAGAGACGGGCATCCAGGAGTAGAAACTAGACATTGATGATCGTCGCACCAGCGGTCTTGCGAAGGAGGTGGACGTAGACGGCGATAACACCAGCGCCGGTACCGGCCGAAGCCGTACCGAGGTACTGGAGTTTCTTGCCACTTTCGAGAACCGTCCGTTGTTTGACCACCGAGGCAGTCGTGATATCGACTGTTTTGTTGGCGCCGAGATTCGCGACGGCTTCCTCGAGAATGGCCGCCAACCCAAGGGAGTTGTTGGACAAAACGCGGAAGTTGGTCGCTCCAGCGAGACCGGTACCATCAGTCTTGAGGATCACGTTTTCGACGAGGAATTCGCCAAGAGACGTAGTACTCAGATCCTGGGCCGAGGTCGTGATGGTGCTCGAAACGATCGTTTTCTTGAGGATGACGCGCGAGCCGATGCCGTTCTCAGAGCCAGGGGAATAAACCATGGCGTCAGAAGCAAGGGCGGTGATACCAGCCTGCGTAATGAGCGATTCCGGACAAACGACGATGTCGCCGCGCCCTGCTACCGTCGCAGCCGCCGCGAGGGCGAGCGTGGTATAGAGGCGCTGCACGCCGTCGAAAGGCGGGAGTTCGTAGGAAACGTCTGCGTAATCAGCGTCAGAGGCGCTCTTCACGAAGAAGATCTGACCTGTAGTAAAGGGGAGACTGCGGGCCATGATGCCGTAACGACTGAGGACTTTGCGATCGGACATACCGATTGAGAGATATTCCGGATGAAGCCCCACCAACCACCTGTCACCCCAGATGTACGTTTTTGGCGTACACCTGGGGCTTTTAGCTGTTCCGGATAAGTAGAATGATCATTTTGTGGGCGACCACACAATGATCGACATTGTTTACGGAGTACCGTCACCGTAGGAGATCGAGAACCCGCGGCCCGTGACGTGACAGATGCCGTAGCCAGCGCGTACGCCGGTAACGTAGTTGTCAGTGCGGTCGGTGGTCACCTCGAACGGCAAGGTGTGCGGTTCTTCCCAGACGCCGATATAGGCGGTGGTGCCTTCACTGGAAGCCATGCCCCAGCGATTGCGTTTCGTCGTATCGCGAGCGCCAGCGGCCGTGAACGCGATGCGCGGAAGGCGCGCGTGTTTGTATTTATACTGGTAGACATTCTTGACTCCGGAGTTGGTGAAGTCAGGAGAGCCGGAGGATTCGAGGTATTCGCTGACGAGGTTGCAGACCTGCGGATCATCGGTCGTATAGATGATGTCCCAGGGCATGGAGGGGAGAGCTTCACCGAACTGGTTGTAGGAGTTCTCCTGGTTCATGCGTTCCATGGCCTCGAAGGCGCCACGCGACGGTACCGGGTTATTCGCGAGAATGTTGCGGTAGGTCGTGGTGGAAGCCTTGAGCGTGTGGGCCGTAGAAGCCCAAGCGAGCGCATCGCCACCGGTGGTGTCGATAACGACGCCATCTTTGTCGGTGTACGAGGTGTTTTCAGCGTTCGCAATACGCATCGAGAGATCGAGCTCAATCGAGTTGATCGGTAATTTAGCCAAGTTCGAGAGACGTTCGATGACCGACTGGTATTTGTTTTGGGTGCGTTCCTCGTAAGAGATACCGATGTCCTTGGCCACGCGGTACGAAAGGAGATCTTTGGTATACCCCTGCTGTACGCGGGCGCGGGAGGCCTGGTCGCCTTCGCCTTTGCGGCTGGCATACTGTTCAAGGTCGATTTCCGTCATGCGGCGAGAATCGCCGGTGTTTTCGGGGATCGACATGTATTTCCAGATGCCGGAATTGAACGCATCGCGGCGCATCGACTCAACATGGTCCAACCAGATCACGTTGAAGAGGGCGGTAAAATCCGGGAGCGTCAGTTTGTTAAGTTCCATACTGGTCTAGGGTTAAGTAATGGCCTGATTGAAGAAACCCTCGCCCTTAGTACTCGACTGGTACTTAGTCATGACGAACTGGGTTCCTGCCGTGTCCACAGCGACCGATTTAGAGTCGTTGAATTTCACGGATTTTCCGATGTCAGCGGAAGTAAAGGTGCCGGCACCGACGGTGAACTGCGCCTCAGCGCGCGGGCTGAGCGGGATCCACACTTTCTTCATCTTGAGAGAAGTAGCGTAGTCCGCATCAGTCGAAGCGATCGCCTCGGCCATGATGCCCTCAAAATTCGCCGTGGCGTTGGTAACGAGCGTGTGCGTACCATCGCCTACGCGATAGATAGCAGCACCCATTTCCATGGCCACCGACGCGATCATGGGGCGACTTTCCAGGCGCCACATACCCGGTTTGAGGATCGGGTCAAAATTCTTGTTGATCATACGAAAGTGAGTAAATAAGAGTTCCCACGTGCTTTTCCCGTGCGTGCGCAGAGCTCATGCGTATGCAAAAAAAGAGCGTGTGTTACAAGCTCCTAAACAGCTTTTTATCGAGGGTTGCTTCCCTGGGTTTAAGTGTTTTTTACATGGGTGTTCTCCCAGCTGGTTGTTTGGTTCTCACGAACCAGGAGGGCGCTGACCTGCTTGTCGACAGATCAGCGCTACCTGGAATCATTAAGTGTGCGGGCGCCGAGGTTAGCCACTCAATGATTAGGACAGGACAGTCCGGATGTCCTGGAAACTTACGTCTTCCGGGCGTTTGCCATTCCAGAGCTTTTTGTCTCCGGATCGTTTCAAGTTCGTGGCGTTATTCGCGACGTAGTTGAGAACGAGGTCGGCTTCGCCGAGTTTAAGATCGTAAATGGTGAAAAGAGCGATGATTTCCTTAGCGATGGTCGTATTGAACATGTCGTCAACCGTCCCACCCATGTCGTTAGCTTCCGGAGCGATCATTTTCTCGAAGAGGAGATTGTGGATGCGTTTTTTCACACCCTTGGCGAGTTCCACCGTGGTGAAGTCACCTTCTTTTTCGGCCGCGTAGACTGGTTCGTTGCCTATGTAGCAGATCGGAGGCTGCTCATCGTGGGTCGGAGCGGGCTCGACGGGAGTTGTTTCCGTCGGCTCGGTCGGTTTCTCATCGACGGGAGCCTGTTCGGTGGTCGGCTGAGTGGTTTCATCGGGCATAGGCAATGGTTAGTTTACGAAGCGGCTGTTAAGTACTAACTCTTTACCATCTTTTGTCTCGAGTGTAAAGGTGACATCCGGCGAAACTCCCTCGATGGGCGAGTCGATCACGGATGTTTTCTTCACTTCGGCATCCTCGAACTCGCAGGAGACGGAGAACGCGGCATAATCGACCTCCTCTTCCGTGCCGTCCTCAAGGAACAGCTTGGTGCGCAGGCTCTCCTGCCAAACCTTGCTGGCGTTCTTGTTGTTGGCCCAGTTTTCGGTCATTTTCGACCAACCGATGACGATCTTACCATTGTGCTTGCGCAGGCGGACGATGCGCGCGCCTTTGCCAGCCTTCTTTTTGTTGTCCCATTCGTCGTTTTTCACCCGGCCGGCCATGAATACCATCTTTTCGTTCTGCTCCTTGATCGCTTTTTGCAGCGCGTCGGTGTTTGACATGCTGGTGGCGAGCAGGTGTTGGAGCTGGCTGACCGTCTTCAGCAAGGAATTTACCTGATCTTGGAGGTCGGGATTGCTCGCGGGAGGCGTTGACTGACCATCGGCGACTGGCGGAATCGGGGGCTGAGTGTTCGGATCGGTCGGGGGGACCGAGGTTTTGGCTTTGGTCATAGGATTTATTTCTTGTTAAATCTCGGTGATTTAAAGTTATAGCCGATGGCGCTCGCGATCTCTTTACCGCGGTTGAGCTGCTCTTCGGGCGAGTCTTCGTTGACCGAGGGCGGCGGGGCACCATGTACGCCGGCTCCGGACGTGATTGAGTGCGCGCTCGGTCCGCGGCGCTGCGGCAAGGCGAGGCTTTCCGCGTCAATCAAGGCTTTCTTTACAGCTTCCTTGTCGAGGCGGGCCGGGGAGTTCGGCGGGCAGAGGCGGTCAAAATACGATTTCACGACATCGCGCTCCTTTTCGGAGTATTTGCCGAGTTCATCGGTGATACGCTCTTCGGCGAGGCGCTTGGTGACCACCTCGTTAACGTCAGGCGCAGGAGCAGCTGGCGGCGTGACGACCGTGGTCGGTTCGGTTGTGGGTTTGGCGGGATCCATAGATTCTTTGGCTTCTTTGATAACCTTTTCGGCTGCCTTGATCTTCTGCCGGGCAGCGCGCCAGTTGACCGTTTCAGGGTCTTTGAGTAAATCCTCCTGCTCCTTGAGTTTGGCGGCCAGCTCGTCGGCCTGTTTGGCCTTTTCCTGGAGAGCCTGGAGCTCGCCATCGTCAGGCACCTCGATCTTGTTTTGCGACTCATCGAAGAGTATGCGCGGCATACATATATCGTGTTTTCCCTCACATAAACAGGGCGCGGTGCCCAGGCATAGGCGGGAGGGTGGCGTCTACTGATGCTGAAAACTAGAGCTCGTCGTAGATGTTATCCCGGGTTTCCTTCTTTTCATTCGTGAAGACGATTTTGCTGATACGTTCGAGGAAATCTTTGACGCCTTGGTACTGGTGGCGCAGGAGGAGGAGCTCGTCGTAGGACATCGCCTCGATGAGCGCCTTGTGCCGCAGGTCGTTGTACATCTTTTTGAACTCGTTCTCGACCACCGGGCTCGCGCTGACGCGTTTGGCTTCGTCACAATAGGCGCGGCGCTCGGTGTTATTGAGCTTTTCGTAGGCGAAACTCTCCACTTCGCTCCCGAATATCGCTTTGATGGGATGCGCACGGACGACGTCCATGGCTTCCTCCCGGGCAGGTTTGGTCTTTTGTCTGGTAGGCATAAAGATTATTGGCTAGCAGCGGCCGCATCAGCCGGGGAACCGGCCGAGAGCGCAGGCGACAGGCCGGCGGCGCCTCCCTGGGTCGGAGACGGGAGCGGTGCGCCGGTCGGCTGAGGCAACGGTCCGATACCACCCATGCTCGGGTCAACGCCGGCGACCGGTCCGGCATTCTGCGGTTTCTGGAACCAACCTTTTTTGTCCCAGACGGTCTGGAAGTGGTCGACGATCTTGTCGCCATTGAGCGGACGGCCGGTCATATCGCTGATCGCTTTGGCTTGGTTGAGCGCATCCGAGAACAGTGCTTTATCCATAGTCGAGCCTTCCTGTTCCTTGGGCAGCGCGACGCAGTAGAACTGCATACCGATATCGAGCATGGTCTTGAAATCGATCGTGTAGGAACGGATATTTTTGCCTTCGCGCTCGAACTCTTTCTCTCGGTCGTAGATGGCGGTCTTTTCCTCGTCCGTTATCGGGCGGTCCATGAGGTACACCTCGCGGGTACCGCGCAGCCCGTCTTCGAGATCGGTGTCGTTGATAACGAAGAAGCGGTAGAGATCCTGGGCAAGCTGGGATTTGGGGTCGATAGCCTTGCCGACGACGTCGGTCCAGTTGGTGAGCACGTTATACAGCCGCAGGTAAGTACATTCGCGCACAAGCCGCATAGCCGCAACGACGATGAGGCCGATCTGCTTGAGACCCTGACGTTTGAGCTCGACCGATTCGGTGGCCGTCATGTTGCCGCTCGTTTTCACGCCCTGGAGCTGGTCCGAAACGCCGACCTGTTCCTGCAAAAGGTCTGTGATCTTCTGCAGCATGTCCATGTCGGATTGCGTGACGCCCTGGTGGTCGACCAGTTTAGAGAAATCATCCTTACTGAGACCCTGGGTAAAGGTGCCTGGATCGAAAACCTGGCGGTTGTAGATCTTGTTGGCGGTCGGATCATTGATATCGAGCTGCTTTTTGATGCCGGTCGGCGGTTCGAGCGCTTGCTGCGCCTTGCGGACCATTGAGCGGATCTGATCGTCCGTGAGTGCGGCGAGCACCTTGCCGGCCGACGCAATGCCGCGGCCATAGGCCCAGTCGACACTGACGTCTTTAACGGCGGCCGCCGCCATATCATAGCTCGGGAATTTCCAGATTTCCTCGGAAAACTTGGTACCGGCCGGGGTCATGGGCACGCTCTGGATGTAGAGCATGTACTCGTCATTGACCGTTGAAATGAGCTCTTTGACCTCGATCTCGTGCCGGTTGATGTTGAACAAGCGGAAATCGAACATGCCACCCATGAAGCTGCCGTCGCCCATGCCGGGTTTGACGTACTTCCACATCTCTTTAAAGCGCGGATTCTTGCCCCAGATCGCATTGCCGGCCTCCCAGGTCATGCGGTGGTAGCGCCAGATATACGGCTGCTTGTTCATGAGGTAAAGCGGCAGGTTGATATCGCCCAAAAAGACCTTAAGGCCGCTCATAAGCACTTTTTCCGGACGCTGGATGTGCTGGCTGTTGAGGTAGTAATCGGCGAACGTGTCCTGGACGAAAACGATGCGCTGCACGACCAATTCGCGGAAGGCGCTCGGCCAGAAATCTACATCGCGTTCCTGCATGTTGGTGATGCGTACGATCCCGGTCAGGTTATGGCCGAGCTCTTCGTATTTGATGTTGTTCTTGTCAAAACAGCGGATCTCGCCCTCAAGGTTGAGCGCGACGAGCTCGTTGACGAGCACGTCGATCTTTTTCTCAAGCGTGCCGGCGTTGACGCGGGTCTCCGAGTCGTTTTTCTTCGGCCGGAGGAACGTATTGGCGTACTGCCGGTTTTTCTCGTAGTCCTTCGTGTAGGTCATCATGTCGAAGAACTCACTCCTGGTCTCGCGCTGAGCACAGGCGCGGCGGGCCATCTCCATGTGAATGTTGCGGGCTTCCAAGACTTCTTTGGGAAATTCCGGAAGCGTCGACGGAACCTCACCCATCTCCTTTTGCTGGGCGACAAACTCGGATTCCTTGCTCGTGTCCAGCATTTTTTTGGTTCGTGGCATAAAATTAAAGTTCACTATAAATATCGTTATATGTAGTTTTTTCGCTCAGAATGCGCGGCATATTAGACAGTACGAGCGGCGGGCAATTCATCGAGACGGCGTAGCGGCAGGCGTCACAGGCATGGTCGTTTTCCTTCACTGGGAGCTCTGATTCGTTGCGGTCCTCCCGGCGATCCGGATAGCGGTACGTCTCGAGCTCGGCAATGAAGTTAAGGCACGACGAGTGGATGCGCAGACGCCCCTGCTTGAACAGTTCGCGCATGAGATCGATGCCTTTGACAATGCTGCCGTTGCCCTTATTTACCTCCTGGACGTTGAGCCCAGCCTCTTCGAGTTCTTTGATCTTTTCGGGTGCTTCCGGATCCGCGTAGACCAGGTTGGCACCGAAGGTTAGGGCTTTTTCTGCTATCTGACGGTTACTCTGCTTCGTTCGATACCACTCCGCGAAAACCCAGTAGGTATTGTCGTAATCACGCTTAATATGGAGGATCGCGCACGGGTTGGTGAAGCCGAAGTCGATGCCGAGCATGGTCTGGATGAAGGATTCTTTGGGACATTCATCGAAGAGATGACGATCTCGAGAAAATTCCTTGTAAACCAGCCCCTGCGTTTTCCGGAAATCAGCCAGGTATTCCTGCGCGAATCGATCCTCGACCATTTCGCGCTTGGCTTCCTCGATCTCTGCCACGGGTATGAAAGGGTTGTCATAGGTCGTGAAGTGAAAACTTTTAAAGTCCTTACCGCGTTTTGGATCGTTCTGGCGGTTAAACAGGTCATAGAAATGGTCGAACCCGCGCGGAGTGGAGATGAACATGGCCTCGCCGGCCGTATCGGTCAGGGTCGGGCGGAGCGTCTCTTCCCAGTAGGTCCAGAAGTGCTTCATCATCGCGACCTCGTCGAGCACCAGGAAATGGAACTTTTGACCGCGGAGCGTTTCGATACTCTCCCAACCGCGCAGGACGATCGTCGAGTATTTCGTCGGATCGCCCGCTGCAGTGAGCACCCTGAGCTCGAGCCGGCTCTCATTGGCCGAGATGATAAGCGGCGCCAGCTCACGTTTGAGCATCTCCCAGGCGATATCGCGCGCCTGCTGATACGTCGGAGCGATATACGCGATGTGCACCTCGCCGGAGAGTACCTTGCCTTTGATTTCTTCTACCGCCAGCGTGGTTTTCCCGAACCGGCGGCCGCAATTAACTACCCGGAAGCGATGGCGGTCCGCCGCTATTATCCTTTGTGCTGGTGTTAAGATCATATTTTTCAGCTATGGCCGGATCGACGGAAATAACGCGGATCGCCAGAGGATTTTTCATATCACCCGTAAGCGGTTGTGGGGCCTTGCCGAGCGTGCGATCGAAATACTCTTTGATCGCTTGAATGTTGCCGCGCTTGAGACCGAGCTCGAAGAGCTTATCGAGCAGGAGGAGCGCGCGGGCCTTCCTTACGATCCCGGATTTTTTATTCTGCTGCCATTCATAATCGGTTTGAGCGTGCGCATCGATCAGGTCTTTGAGACCGCTTTCGATCAGCTTTTCTTCTTTGGGCGCTGGCCCGCTATTCTCGCGCGCGCCGCCATTTTTCGCCCGGCCATCTTTCTTTTTTGTCTTGGCCGGGGGGGTGCCGGAGTTCAATGGTTCAATCTTTTTGGGCATATAGTTATTCGCGGCTACGATGGCCCGAGGCACGGAAATGCTGCTGGACCTGGCTATTTATCACTTCGTCGGCTACGGCATGTCTACGAGGCCTGTACGAACAAATAGGGCACGCAGATACGGTGTCATTGTTATACTTTGCCGTGCACGTGGAACACTGGACGATCATATAAAACGACTTAGGATATGCGTGAGGTGGCTAGTCATGGCCTCGTGTTCTTTCTTGAAATCCTCAAAACTGATCCAGCGCTGCTGCGCCGCCCATACCAGGTGGTTGAGCAGAACGTGGACCATTTCATGCAGACAGAGGTTCTTTACTTCATCCCAACCCCGCGCTTTCCACTGCTCGGCCATAACCTTCGTATTGAACGTGATGAGCGCCTGCAAGTAGTCAGCTTGAGGATAGGTAATGCCGGCAGCTTCTTCCTCTGTGTCGCAATCAAAATTGAAGAGGATGTGCCAGTGCATGAGGTCAAGGTCGCGCTGAAGTTTACGAAGATAGGATCTAACCTTCTTTTTTTGGTTTTCGGTAAGCTCTGCTGGTTTAGCCATATCTATGGCGTCTTATAATCACCTTTTCTCGCAATCCGATGCTGGGGAACGGCTTTGAGATCCGGAGCGCTGACCGGCTTTTGCTGCGGCGGTTTGTAGCCAGTACTGGCCAACTGCTTTTTTAGTTCGGCTTTTTTCATAGTCAGGACAACGACAATGTTTAAGATGGACGAAGATGACTTTGCCCCCAAAGACGCGTTCAACGTCCTTGATGTACAAAAATACCACGCCGGATATAGCGTGTCGGTGCCGATCGATATCGAGGGATACGCGCCAACCGTTC
>ERZ650311.570-NODE-570-length-22117-cov-22.734612_pt1 | contig 22117 bp, 29 predicted proteins | sample MGYA00376247_ERZ650311 | MGnify/ENA primary metagenome ERZ650311 (study PRJEB26733, sample SAMN07839324) | wastewater metagenome | biome: small river; feature: stream; material: water | place: USA: North Carolina | collected 2016-07-28 ...
GCATCATCGTTGCCATGACGGACCTCACTTCGGAAACCTCAGCCCGCAACGCCACCACCTGCTCGCGCAACACCGCCAGCTCCACCTCTTTCTCGCCGATGAGCTGGTACAGGAAGTTCAGCGTGATCGTCGGCGCGGCGGTCTGCGCGATGGTGTTCTCAGGCGCGGCCATCGCGGATGCTCCTTCCGCCCCGTTTGCGGGCGCCGGCTGCATCAGCGGTGTCGCGTGGGATGCGGACGGGGTGGTGGTCCTCGGCCCGGATTTGCGCTGCGTCATCGTCCTTCCCTCCATCTCCACTGATTAGGCCGCTGCCAGGGTCGTGGTGGTGCCGGAAGATCCCCGGTACTTCAGCGCTCCGGCTTCGACATAGAAAATGCCGCCGCCGGTGGGATTGGATGAGGGCGCGCTGGTGCGGTTCGCAAGAAACACGACGCCGACGCCTGAGCCGAAGCTGCCGTTGCCGAAGAGAGCAACGTTGGGCTGGGTCGAAGTGGCCCCGATCCGAATCTCACCCGTGGCCAGGACCTTGAGGTCTACCGTGTCGCCGACGGTCGAGATGGCCTCAATCGAAGCGAAGGTTGAGGAATCCGCGTTCGTCGCCTCACCGCGGTGCGCGACGGTGCGCGTGTCGATTACGTTGTCGGTCCAGCTCGCAGTCAGGATGGTCCGCGAGAGGTTGGTGTCCAGCAGCGTCCGCCACTTCGCCGTCGGGAAGTAGCCGTCACGGCTGATGACGATACTGTCGCCAATGACGCCCGTCGCACGCAGCGCGAACCCATTCTGGTCCCACGTGCTCCCGTCCGCATCGATGATGCTGCCGCCCGGGCCGATGGTCAGTGCGGCTTTGATCGTCAGGTTGTTGATGATGCCCGTGCCGGCGGCGATCTTGTCCGCGTCCAGGCTCGCAATCTTCGCGCTCGCTATCGTCGCGTCGACGATCTTCGCGTTCGTGATCGTGGCGTCCGCGATGTAGGCGGCCGTGACGCTGAGCTCCGGGATGAGGATGACCGTCGGGTCATTGAGCGCGCGCGGCAGCCGGTTGTGGCTCAGCAGCGAGCCGAGCTGCTGGTCGAGCCGGTCAAGCCGGGATTCGAGCTGCTCCTGGGAGGTCACGGCGAGTCATCCCCGTGTAGACTCTGCCGCGTGTCGCCATCCGACGAAGTCGACGCCCGGATCCGCCTGGCAATCGCCAGTCTTAGGCCGTTTATTGATCCAACTATGGATGATGACAGTTGGTATGCCGCAGTTGCCATCACAGCGAGAGAAGTAGGCCGCCTGTTCACCGAAACTCTCCTGCTGGAACAGGGCATGGAGGTTCCACCTGAGTACCGCGAACCGTGGGGCGGCGTGCGCCCGTTCTGGTTCGACGCGAGGTAGCGCACCATTTCTCCGATGTCGCCCTCGGGCTCCCATGGCCAACCGATGCGGCTGCCACCACCACAGCCACACGACTGGGGATCGTGAGCGTGGTAGTGCTCCTCCAGCCAGCGCATGTTGGCCTCAAGGCCTCGGTACTCGGCCCTCGGTACTCGGCCCTCCTCGTCCATCACACCAGCCCCTTGATGCGCTGCGCCACGAGGTCAGCCGCGTTGCCCAGCCGCGTGCGTTCCTGGGCGGTGAACGTTGTGTCCGCCGAAGCCGCGCGCAGCGCGTTGTACGAGATGCACAGCTCCGCGACGGCCGCCACGCGGTCGGCCAGGCTCGTCGGCTTGATGGGCTGCGGTTCCGGCAGCGCGGCCGCCAGCTCATCGTCGCTTGGGTTGTGGTCGAACGTGAGCTGCGTGCGCTGCCCCGCAGGGTCGATCACATCGACGGTGAACTGTTGGACTTCCACGGACTGGCGGTCTGAGCCGTCCGAGAACCGCCCGGTGAACCGTTCGATTGTGTCCTGGCGGACGGCGATTTTTCGGATTCCTGCCATCGTTAGCTCCCACTCCGAATCTTGAAGCTCGAGGCGATCCCGGCTCCGCCAGCACCGCCGTTGCCAGCGCCCGCCTGGCCCTCTGCGCCAGCCGCCCCGCCGTTCGCGCGGACCGTACCGACACCGGAACCGGTAGTGCCTTCGTAAACAAGCACGCAAGCGCCGCCGCCGCCACCGCCACCGCCGCCACCGCCGTTGCCGACGGTGTCGCCAGCACTGCCCGCCGCGCCGTCCGCGGAGATGATGCCCGCGTTGTTAATCGTTCTCGCGACGACGATGAGGACGCCGCCGCCCCGTCCGCCGGCGGCGCCAAAGTCGGCACCAGAGGCAGCCGCGCCCGCTCCACCACCACCGCCGCCGCCGATGCCGCTTCCTCCTGGTCCGCCAGACCCGGCCCCGCTGCCGACAGTCGCCTTCGAGCCGACTGTCCCGCCGGTGCCACCGCTCGAATGGGCGGCACCACCGCTGCCGCTGCCACCACCGCCACCACCGATGCCGCCGCCAGTTGCATCGTCCGTGGGACGTTCAAGGATCATGTCCATGAGGGCGAGGATGAGCTCCCACTGGGTCAGCTGGATCGTGGTAGAGGCAAACATGCCCTTTGAAGCCACCGGGTAGGCGGTCCCGGCGGTGCCATCGTTCCCCGCCGCGGAGCCGCCCGCCCCACCGGCGGCCATCAGCGTCTGCAGCCGTGCCCGCACGACTGGGTTCGTGGCGCTCATTGCCCCGCTTGAGAGGAACTGGCCCTGCGTGATGGTCAACGGCGTCGCGCTATCGAAGCCCCAGACGCCACCGCCAAAACCGGCCGCCCCGACGGTGTTGACCGCCTGCTGAGCGGCACCCTTCCCCCCGAGAGCGTTGCAGCTGATCTGCGATGTACCGTTCGACAGCGTCAGTGTCTCTTCGACGACGATGATGGTCCCGCCCGCAACACCGGTGAGGACGATGCCGTTGTTGATCGTGAGGTTCTTGAAGTAGTTGATGCGCTCGCTCAGCGTGGTGTTCCCGCTGATGGTGACATCGATCGGCGTGGCGAACCGGCCGGGCAGACCCCAGCGGTCTTGCGGCGTCCCGCCCGGGTTCGCGATCAGGTACTTCACCATCTGGCTGATGTCGCCGCTCGAAGATGCGGCCCCGCTGGGCGCCGTCCCGCCGATGGTCTGGAGGTAGAGTTGCTTGATGAGCGTCGAGAGTCCCATTAGCCGTTATCCACTTGAAATGGTAGTATTTGAGAATGCCTGAATGCTCGTCCCCCGACTGCTTCCGTCCGTCCAAAACTCGCGGGTTGTGCAACATGCATTACCTCAGATGGTGGAAGCATCAACCGCGCACCTCCACATCCGAGCGCTTCTGGGCGAAAGTCGTCAAGTCCGACGAATGCTGGCTGTGGGTTGCAACGCGCAATAGAGAGGGGTACGGCCATCTCACTGTTCGTCGCAAGACGGTTATGGCTCACCGGTTCGCCTATGAGGAACTCGTTGGGCCGATTCCTGATGGGTTGCAATTGGATCACCTTTGCCGGGTTCGCAATTGCGTAAATCCGGTTCACCTCGAACCGGTGACCGGAAAAGAGAACACGATGCGCGGGTTTTCCGTGTCGGCCTTGAACGCACAGAAGGATGGTTGTCCCCAAGGACATCCCTATGCAGACCACGGCACCCGAGCCCCTGATGGCCGTCGCTACTGCACCATTTGCAAGCGTGAACAGAGCCGTGAAGGCATGCGCAGACTTCGGGCGAAGGTGGTCTGACCTATCCATTGTCAACCCCAGAAATGCTGTACTTCAGCTTGCTCCCCGTGCCCGCCTCCAGCACGAGCTTGTCGCCCGCTTCGAAGATTTCCCCCACCAGCTCGCGGATGTCTTCCGTGCCGAGCGTGCCGTTGCTGGCGCCGATACTGACGGCCTTGATGAGGACGTAGTCGTCGCCGCTCTTCGAGCCGCCGCTGGGGATGTGGTAGACGCTGAGCGTCACCGCGGCCGCAACATCGGTGTTCGTGATGAGCAGCTTGGAGACGGTCCGCACATGGCTCGCCCCCACCGTGAACACCGTTGTGCCCGCGCCGGTGGCGATGAACGCCCCCGCGCCGGACTGGTCATTGAACGGGGTAACCGCCATCTCTCACCTCACCCAATCGGGGCGCCGAGCGCGACGCCCTGCTGGAGCTGTTGCTCGAAGTTCGCCCAGAAGTTGTTGTTGACCACCGCGTCCACGGCGGCCTTCAGGTACTCGACGTTCTGGCCGACCTGGTCGCGGAACTTGTCGAAGCGCAGGAAGTCGCCGGCTTCCCAGTCGGTCGCCTCGGTGTCGGTCCAGGTGCCGCTGAACTTCGCCATGGATGCCTCCTCAGTACGCGATACGGTCGCCGGTTGTGGCGGCCGCCGCTGCGATTTGCGAATAGTCCGCGCCGCCGCCGGCCGCGCCGCTGATGCGGAAGAACGAGCCCCCCGCGAGGTCCTTGTGGAAGAGCCCCCACTGGCAATCCACCAGCACGCCTGGGGAGAAGCTGATCTGCATCGATTCGATGAAGAAGTCTTCGTTCACCTGGGTTGGGTAGAGCCCGGTGGTGTTGGTCACTGTGACTTTCTTGGAGAGGTCGGCCCCGAGGACCGTCGCCATCTCGGAATCGTCGGCGGGGATCAGGCGGATCGTGGGGCGTGGCTGCTGGATGGCGAGCTGGGCCGCACGGTAATGGGCGTAGCCGTCGATCGCCGACACGTCATCGAGCCAGTCGAACGCGTCTGTGAGGACCTGCCCGGATACGAGCGGGGCGCTGCCGCCCACCTCAATGGTCCGTTCGTCGGTGGATCGCCGGATGGCAGTCCCGCGCACCTGGAGCGCCGGCGTGCCCCAGAGGTAGACCGGCGAGGAATCGAGGTTGTCGAAGACGACCACTCCGCCCCCGCCGTATGCCGTGAACGATTGCACGGCCACCTGGGCGGTCTTGTCCGTACCAGAGCCGTCGGCCGCGCTGTTGGCGTTGTAATCCGTCACCGCGACTGGCGAGACGAGATTCTTGCCGCCGGTCGAAAGGTCGAAGTAGACCGTATTTCGCGGGTCCGTGTTCCCGGGCATGAGGATGCGGCCCTGCGGGCTGAGGGTGAACAGCGTCGTGACGGATGAATCTTCGACCAGCCCCGCCCGCGAGTGGTGGATTTCATCGTAGAAATCACTGCGGCGAACGGTGAACCCGAACGCCTGAGGACCCGTGATGGTGGCGTAGACCGGCTGGGCGCTGCGGTAGTTGCGGTTGCGGAAGGTCACTTTCCCGGCGGGCGACATGAAAAGCTGCCCGGGGAGTTCCTGTTTCGCTGCTGCTCGCAGGGCCGCCAGGGGGTTCGAACGGTACTGCCAGAACCGCTCGCAGGTTTGCACGGCAGTATCGAGATCGCGGAGTGTGGCACTCCATCCGATGGAGTCGAGGATGCTGGTCAGCAGTTCGTCCACCCGCTTCGATTCCAACAGGGCCGTGCGGACCTCCCCGAAGCGGAGCACGTCGAAGGCGTCGAGCGCATTGATCACCACGGACGGGCGATCGGCCGGCGTCCGGGCTTGCTGAAAGTCGGTGATGTAGCCATAGAAGACCGGATAGGTGACGGCGGAATGCACGGCTTCGAGCTTGATTGCGCGGCCGGGCAGGATGTTCCCGTAGAGCGCTCCGGAACTATTGAAGGGCGAAAAGAGGCCGTCGGTGTTGAGCAGTTCGACCTGCATCGAGCCGGGCGCGAATTCGTCATTGACACTGGTCCGGCCACGTCGCACGGAGGCCGCCAGGAGGTATGTCGAAACGTCCTCGTTGGCGTCGCTGAAATCGGCGTCGTTGTTCCAATCGATGTAGCAGTTCACGGCGACGGGCACTGCCATCAGGCCACCCCCGCCCGCGCGTTGGCGTCGTTCACCACGCGGGCCAACGTGTGCCCGTCAACCACGAGCTGGATGACCTGGGGCCCGCTGAGGAGGCCGCTGCCGTACGTGCCGTTTTTGTAGGCCTGGTCAATCGAAGCCGCTGCGCCCTGGGTCTGTTCCCAGCCCGTCGCGGTCTTGTAGCCGAGGCCCGGAATGTACGAGCCCACCGGGATTTTCCCCGTGTCCTCGAACGACGGCCCCATGGCGGACTGCCCGCCGCCGACGTACCAGTTCGTGTTAAACGGCACGTAGGGGTCAGCGTTCGACTTCGACCCGCCAGCCGCCGGCGAGAGCCGCTTCACGTAGTCGGGGACGTTGTCGTAGAGAGAGGAGATCGAGTCCGTAACAGCTTTCAGCGCGGGGAGGAGCGTGGTAGTAGCGCCGTCCTCAACCCCCTTCGATAGGCCGCCGATGATGATCTTCCCTGTCTCATAGAGCAGCGTTGCATCCTTGGCAGGCGGGCCTTTCCAGTCAGGGATCTTGTCAGAGACCCAATTCAGGGTTCCTTGCAGGATGCTGTTGGCGGCGTCCGTGATGCCCTTGACGAGGCCGCGGATGATGTCCCAACCCACATCCACGAGCCAATCCGCCGCGTTGCCGAGGCCAGCAAGCGCGTTATCCTTCGCTGCCCACAATGCGTCCCGGATCGCGGGCCAGGCGTTCTCTGCCCCTTCCGCAATGCCATGCACGATATCCGCGCCAACATCCCTCGCGACGGCGATCGCCGCCTTCAACGCGAGCACTCCGAGATCGAGAATGGCCTTCCAGTTATCGACCACGCCCTGCACGAGTTGCTTGGTGTTTTCCCACGCACCCTTCCAGTCGCCCCCGAGAATGTCGATGATGATCTGGAGCGCGTTTCCGATGATCTCGATTTGACCCTTGACAACTTCCGCAACCTTCTGCACCGCCGGCCCGATGGTGCCCCAGTTATCCCGGAACTTTTGCACGACGTACTCGACGGCCGTCACGATGTTGTCGAAGGCAGGCTTGAGGTCGGTCTGGTAGTAGCCCTGGAAACGCCGGAACTGCTCCCGCGCAACCTCCCCGAACCGCACGAGATACGGCCCAACGGTATCGACGAACGCGTTGATGTCCGTCGCCGCTTCGGTCGCGAAAGCCTTGATCTTCGGCTCGATCTCAGTCTCGAAGTAATCAAACGCGGTCGGCAGGTTCTGTGCCGCCCAATCGGCCATCCGCGTGAGGACCGGGAGAAACTTCTCTCCCACCTCGATCTCGATGACTTCGAGCGAGCCCTTCAGTTGCTCCAGTGAGCCCTTGAAGTTGTCCATGCGGACGGCCGCTACGGAGGCCGCATCGGTCGCGCCCATCTTGGCGCTCATCTCCGTAAACTGGTCGCCCGTGATCTGCATGAGCGCGCCGGCTGCCCGCATGCCGTCGGTGCCGAAGATCCGCGCCATGGCGGCGTCTTTGTCCTCTTGAGACAGACCATCGAGCTTGCGGTGCAGCTCATCGATGATTGCGGACATCGGGAGCATGGCGCCGCTCGCATCGCGGACGTTGATGCCGAGATTGGCAATGGCCTTGGCCCCGGCGCCCGTAGGGGCTGCCAGGTTTGTCAGCATCGCCTTAAACGACGTACCGGCGTCCGATCCGGATTGGAAACCGCCCTTCGCCAGCGCCGCCAGCGCGGTCGTGGTGTCTTCCATGCTGATCTTGAACGTGGCGGCGGCGATACCGCCCGCCGCCATCGCCAGCGTCATGTCCTCAACGCCGAACGAGCTGACGTTCGCCGCGCCAGTCAGCCGGTTCACCACATCGGTGAGGTTGCTGGTCGAAAGGTGCCAGATATTCATGGCCGAACTGGCGGCCGTCGCGGCCGTCACGAGGTCTGTCCCGCCAGCCGCCGCAAGCGCGACCGTCGCATCGGCCGCGCCGCCCATGATGTCCGTCGCGGACACGCCCTGGGCCGCAAGTTCCTCCATCGCGTTCGCCGCTTCGGTGGCTGAGAACGCCGTGTCCTTGCCAATGCGGAGGGCTGTGTCGTGGAGTCCGTCGAGCTCGGTTTTCGTCGCGCCGGAGACAGCCGCTACCTGCGAGAGCGCCTGCTGAAAGTTGGCCGCGGCATTGATGCTCACGGCAAGTCCGCCAGCCGCCGCCGCTCCCAGCCCGGCAACCGCCGCGATACCGATCTTCGTCGCAGTCCCGAGGCCGGAGCCGACCGAATCCGAGAAATGGTCGATGTCCGCCTGGGCCTGGCGCGTGTCTGCGCGTACGAGAACTCTGACTTCGTTGCTCATGCCCTACACCGCCTGGCGGGGTAAAATGGGCTATGGCTAATCGAGTGATGGTCGCGCGGATCTGCCAGCATTGCGGTGGGCATTTCGAGCGCCGAGCCGACTACTGCAGCAAGCCGAATCGCGGCCTGTTTTGTTCGATGAAATGCACCGGAGCAGGTCGAAAACAGGCCCGCGATACATGTGTGGGTTGCGGGCGCGACCTCACGCTGGGCCGACGGGGGACGGCTCGCAAGTACTGTAGCCATGAGTGCTACGCTCGCCACGGGGCCACGGTTTCGAAGCCACATTCGAGCGAACATCGTCGGGCGATTTCGCTCGCGAAGACCGGTGTTCCGCTCCCGGCCACGCGAGTCCCCGCAACCGTGCGTATCTGCGAACACTGCCACGGGCCGTTCGAGGTTAGCGCCAAGAACACGCGTCAACGAAGGGCCACCCAACCGTTCTGCACTCGACAGTGCATGCTCTCTTTCCGACGTGCCCATCCAGAAACGCACCATCGCTATCGTGGCGGGCTTGAGCGCGGATACGGCCTGAACTGGAAGGCACAAGCGGCTGCGGCGCGCGAGCGTGACGGGCACGCTTGTCAGGATTGCGGTCTCGTTTCCCGCCGCCCGCTGCTGGACGTGCATCACATCGTGCCGCGCCGCACGTTCGGCGGAGACTGGGCGGCCGCCAACGTTCTCGAAAACCTGGTCTCGCTCTGCAAGAGTTGCCATGCGAAACGAGAAACGACGCTCGACGTTATCTATGGCTTCCGGAACAGAGGCGAGCGTCAGCACTGATGCGTTAGCCATCGCGCGGCTCGAATTCCCCCGCCAGCGCCAGGATGTCGAGGTTACGGAGTACCCACGACGGCGCCTCTCGCGCCGTCTCTGGCGTGTATGCCGGGTAGCGCATGCACAGCCGGTGGATCACTTCAGCCTCCCCTAATTCGTCAGGCTTTCGGATTGGCTCGCCAGTGTCGGGGTGGGGCTGCCCGGCGAAGGATCGCCAGAGGGCGATGTCGCGACTAAAGGGGCGTTTACGCCCATCGCTTCGCGCCACTTGGGCATGATTTGGATTAGGACTTCGCCCGGGAGCCGCGCGAGAACGGCATCTGCCGAAATCGGCACCGGATTGCCGCCATCATCCTCGACATTCCATGCCGGGCTGACGCGGTCGAACCACGTCCGAAAGATCGCCTCGAAAGCCCCATCATCGTCTGTGTCGATGTCCTTCGTCAGCCGGCGAATTTCGAGCTGCTCACGAATGGGGAGCCCGAGGCGGCAGCGAATTTCGAGCCCCTCGAACGCCCCTTCGAAAGTGAGAACAACTGTGTCTGGAATCTTGAATCCCACGAGTGCCACCTCCTCTGTGGGGGAACTGCCCTTACGCCCAGGTGGGCACGGCCCCGTCCGCGAGGTCGCCCTGGGCGGCCCACGTGAGTTCGCCGCCGGCCCCGCGGTTGATGTCGTACGAGCTGTAAAGCAGCTCGCCGGCCAGCACTTTCGTGGCGACCGTCAGGGTGGTGGTGCGGTTCACGCTGGTGCTCGGGACCGTCTTGAACACGTCGTGCGACATGTTGGCGGAGCTCGCGTTGAAGATGCCGTTGAGCGACACCTTCATGTCGGCGAGCAAGAGGAGGCGCTCGTTCGCGCTCTTGTCCTCACCCGTGATGTCCTGGACGGCACGAGGTGTCTGCTGCGTGTGATTCGTCACATCGTTGGTGATGGTGCGTGGAGTCCCGCCGCTGTCGTCCACAGAAATTGCGAACCCGAGGCCACTCGTCTTTGCCAATTCCGATTCCTAACCCAGTATTGAGCTATACTGGTAGCTATGAGAGACGACGTCGTTTGTGCGTGTGGTTGCGGGGAGGCAATCCCCGGAAACACCCTGTTTCGTTACCGCCAGCCATACATGCTTCGCGGCCATGGGCGCGCGGAGCAGTGCGCTTGCGGCTGTGGAGGGGCATTGCCGATAACGGCGAATTCTCGCTACCACAAGGGCCGCCAATACCTGACGAACCATGACAAACGGGCTCCCCTTCAAGAGCCTCAAGTGTGCGCCTGCGGATGTGGCCAACAGACCACCATCTATCAGGGCCGAGTTCGGAAGTTCATCAACGGCCACAACAGCACCGGCATGAAGCGCGGTGAGGGCCGCTACGTCCACCGTCAGGGCTATGTGATGCTGCGAATGCCCGAACATCCTGACGCCGTGAAGTACGGGGGTTACGTCCTGGAGCACCGCTACGTGATGGAGCAGCACGTTGGCCGCCCGCTGCGCCCGAAGGAACACGTTCACCATCTTGACCATGACCGGACGAACAACGCGATTGAGAACCTGCTTATCGTCGATCCAATAGAGCACGCGAAGTACCACACCTCGCAGCCGCGAATTCACCAGTCCGAAGAGCACCGGCGAAAGACGGCTGAGGCGATGAAGCGCGTTTGGGCCGAACGAAAGAGGCAAGTTACAGACCCCGCGTCCTGATTTGCTGGATGGCGTCCACACCTTCAGCGGTGCGGGTGAACCATTCGTCGAGGACTACCGGCCGGAGACCGGGGCCCGTGTTGACAAAGAAGAGCGGGTCGCGCTCCGCGATCTGGATGTGCCCGCGAACGCCCGGGCGAGAGACGAGCCTTTCGGGGCAGGGACAGTTCGCCGTGCCAGCGCGGCATGGGTCGCAGTGACCGCAGCGCGGCCCGCCTGAGCCGTTCACGCACGGGCGGCAGCGCGTCAGGTCACCGCACATCACGCCCGCCGGATGCCGGTAGGGCTCTCCCTCGGACATGCCGGTCGAACCGTTGCGGAACCAGTCGCAGACATCGGGACCACAACGCACGACTTCGGTCGGCTGGGTGATAGCGGTGACCTGCGTCCCGGGAGCGAGTAGAGCGGGCATGGCGAGCCTCCTAGATGGTGCTGGTGAGGTGCCGCATCACGGCACAGGCGAAGGTCGATGGGTTGAACGTTCCGACGGAGACGAGCCGGATGTAGCGGCGGATCGTCAGGTTCGTCGCGGTTTCGATGAGCTGGGCGTTTGGCGCGGCGGTGATCGCGGCGAACGCCGCGCCGGTGATATCGGCGTAGGCGTCGGTCACGCCGTCATCGGCCGAGTGCTGGAGCTTCGGGGTGTTGCTGGTGCCGGTGAACGTGAAGGTTTCGAGCGCCGCCGAGAGCCCGAAGTTCGAGCTGGTTTTCGTGACCGTTCCTGCCGCGCCCGCCTGGCCGCTGGTCACGTTGACCGGCACGGTGAATTGGTTCGCGTTCACCACCGTGACCTGATAGTTGTTGTTGATGCTCGGGGTAGTGGTGGTGCCGGCGATCACGACCGAGTCGCCCGTGACGAGCCCGTGGGCAGTCGCGTTCACCTGGCCGGGGTTCGCCACCCCGACGGATGAAATGTTCACGGGGGTGTAGTTCGGGTTCACCCCGAGGTCGACACCGGTTCCGTTGGTCGCGCCGGTGTCGGTTCGGACACCGGCTGTCATCTGCACGCCCCAATAGAGCGCGTACGCGCTGCTCAGGAGCTGGAACGCGGCCGTAAGGGCACCAGCCTGCTCGCGCGTGAAGTCGTAGTTGACCTGCGGGCCCTTGAGCATCGCGGCCGCGTTCCCGAGTGCGGTCCCGCGGAAGTACATTGCGATCTGGTCGGCAGTGGAGAGCGGTGCCAACGCCACGTGCTCCTGGAGCGCAGACGGGTTAAACCACGACATGCCGGAGATCTCGCCGCCCCGCTGGCCGCCAATGCGTTCGACCGCGCTCTTGTCGAGGCCCGTGACTTCCAACAGCGACATGCCGCCCCCAACCTTCGAAAGCGCGGAGATGTCGCCCGAAAGGTTGTAGCCGGCGAAGTAGAAGTTGTCTCCGAGACCGCTGACCTTAGCCACTGATGGCCTCCCCTTCGAGGTTGTCGAGCCGAAGCTCCATCTGCAGGACGCGGTACAGCCCAACTTTCCCGGGACTCGACGGCAATTCCCCGTAGTCCACGCGAGAGTCGGTGATGTCGAGGTCCGTGAGGTCGTTGTTGATGGTCGAGTTCGCGCGGAAGCGGCGGCGGATGTTGGTATCGATCGTCGCGATGTCCGCTTCCCACGCCGCGAGGGTCGCGCGGTCCTGGCGCGGCCAGAGGCACATCACCTGGATGCGGGCCGCGTACATGACGTTGCCGTAGCTCGCGGGGGCGCCGTCCGCTGTGCGAGCGTTCTCGCGGCCGAGGTACCAGAAGCAGGCGTACGGCCCCCCAAGAGGAAGGCCGATTGGTTCTCCAGCGATGACATTCTCACCGAACGCCGGTGCGCCCGCAGTATTCACCACGGCCGCCAGCTCCGCCTGGATCGCGGTCATGATGGTTGGCCAGTCGAGGACCGCTTCAGCCATCGAGCGCCTCCCGGATTCGCGCGCCGAAGAATTGCTCGAAGTCGAAGGCCTTCAGCCGGTCGGCCGTCTTACGGAAGCCATAGCCTCCAGTACGAAGCCTGATGCCCTTGCGGGTGCCGCGTTCGAACCACGTGCGGGTTGGGCGGCCCGGCTCGGGGTACGCATCCGTCACGACTACCGCGACATAGCCTGCGCTCGCGTCTTTGTCGGTGCGCTTCGCCAGGGTGTCGACAGAGCGCAAAAACGAGCCAGTCCCCACGAAGCCGCGCTGCGAGATGGCGGCGCCGAGAATCGACGCGCCCTCGTCTCCGAGATCCTCCATGCCCTCCGCGACTGCGTCGTTGAACTTGCGGATCACGTCGTCTTCGAAAAGCGGCCCGGAGAGCTCGATGTACTGAGACGGTTTCTTCGGCATCACGCCACCTCCAGCCGCTTGAAGTGGTTGACCGTCTGTATCCAGCGGGCGTACGCCGCCCGGGCCTGTGTAGTCCCGGCCGCGCCCGTGATGTCTCCAACGAGCGTCTGCGCCGCCTGGTAGCCGCCCTGGGAGTCCCAGCGCAGGCCGACAACCCGCTCCGCCACGCGCTCTTCCACTTCCCGGGGGTAACGCCGGATGTAGGCCGCGACGTTGGCCGCATGTGACGCGGCGGTCGTGCCGTTGATGCCGCGCGACCCGAACGTCAGGCCGCTGGCGTTCACCGCTGAGATGTCGATTTGCTCCGATTCCAACACCAGCACGTCACCGGGGAAAATGAGGCTCGCGGCCGGCGCCGAGACGGTGGCGCTGAGAACGTCCGCGTTGATCCCGCCGCCCTGGATCGTCAGCCCGGTGGATTGCAGCTCGTAGCTGTAGCCCCAGAGACCGGTGATCTTCACGCACCGCGGGTAGGTCGGCCATGAGAACAGCTGTGCGCCGTTCGGGTTCAGTTCCAGCCGGTAGTACGGCTCGTTCTTTTCCGCCGCGTCATACGGCCAGGCCCAGTAGTCGGTGTCCGCCACGAGCGTAATGTCGTAGTCGCCGTCGCCATCCGAGTCGACCGCGATGCTCGTGATGCTGCACAGGTCCTCGGGCAGCCAGAGGTACCTGGGATTCGAACGGCACGAACCACGCGTGTACTTCGTGCTCAAGTGCGCGCTGAACCGGCGGTTGCACGCCGCCTCGAACTCCCGGCTGACCGAATCGCCAAGACGCACCAGCGGGGTATCGAGCGCCGTGGTACCCGACACCCCAGCGATGTCCGCCTTCACGTTCGTTTCGAGCCGCGCGAGGTTGTTCATTCTCAGGCCGGCTCCATCAGGTCAGGGTCGAACGGGATCGTGCTGGTGGTGAAACCCCGGCCCGCGTGGAAATGCAGCCGGTATTCGCCCTGCTCGACTTCGAAGTCCTTCAGCGCCCGGTAGTGCCGGACGGACTCTGGCTCGACGGCCGGGGGCGCCTCCACGACCGATTCCTCGGTCGCGGGTTCGCCGTTCGTCCTGGGCCTTCTGCTGATGCGCGTTGCCAAAGAGGGCCTCCTTTAGAGCGGCCGGATGTAGAGGTCGATCAGGCCGCCCTTGGTGGCTCCGCAGTTCGCGCCGGTAGGCGTGTACGTGCCGGCTGGGAGAAGGCGCCGAAAGTAGGTCGACTGGACTGGCGTCACTTTCGACGCGACGGTGCCGGAGAGGTTCGCGCCGGTTCCGCCGAGCGCGTCCGCTCCGTCCGGATCGGTCATGGTGAAGTCGTAGAGGTCGGTCGGGGCCGTCCCGCCGCCATCAGGCGTGTACCCGACCTGCATGAGTTCGCACGCCGGGAGGTTAAGGGTGCTGACACTCACGACGCCTGCGGCGTCCGAAGTCCAGTCAATCCGGACCTTGTCGATACCTTCGGCGAAACGGGTACTCGTAACCGCAATGGAGCCTGCCATCGGTTATTCGCCCCAGACGATGTAGGTCGATGCGGCCGTCTTCAGGAACACGATGTTGCGGCCCTGGAGAGTCGCGATGGTCTGCGCCGCGACGGCCGTAACGCCGGACGCGCCCGTGAGGGTGACGGTTTGGGTCCCGTCGTTCAGGTATGAGCACTCCATGGTCTCGCCGATTTGCCAGTCCGGGAACGCGGTGTCGAGGTTCGCCGCGGTATCGACCGTCAGGGTCCCGGCGCCGGTCACCGACGTGTGGACCAGCAGCCCCGAGGCGAGGGTCGCGGCTGGGAGGGTCGCGTTTTGCGCGTCCACATCGACGCGAGTGCGCCCGCGGCCGATGCCGTCCGGGCCCACGCTGAACACAATCGCGCCGGTGCTCTTCTTGCGAAAGAACAGTTTCCCGGCAATCCAGTTGCTGGAAACGTTTGCGAAAGACATCTCGGCCTCCTTGTTTCACGACGGTGGTTCGTCGGGCCGTTGTGGGTTGGAGGGTGACCGGGCGGGACAAGAGCGCCCGGCCACCCCTCAGGGGGAAACCGCGTCTAGCTGAGGATGGCCGCCATGTTCTCCGGTGCCCGCTGGACCTTGAGGCCCCACGGGATGCAGAGGCAGGAGATGAGCTGGGCTCCGGCTGAGCCGGTGTCGGCGATGTTGAGGCTCAGGTAGTTGAAGCCCGGGCTCATCTGCTCGGCCGCCACGTCGATCGCGACGATCATCTGGGTCTCGGCCGATGTGCCGTTGAGGGTGACCTCGGAGGCCGCGGCCTGGGTGACCTTCGTCCACGTTTCGTCGTTGTCGAGCGTGGCTTCCTGCTTGATGTAGTAGTCCGTCACGATGTCGAGGTCCTGCGAGTTGCCACCCGAGGACGCGTCGTGCTCCTGGAGGTCGAGGACGGGGTCGTCGTTCGCCGTGCCGGCCGCCTTGAACACGACGAATGTGACGCCCTGGTAGTTCGCCATGTTGATGCGGTGGCCCGTCATGGCGCCGGTCTGCGAATCGACCGGGACGATCTGGGAGCCGATGTCGAAGAGGCGGCCGAGAGCCCGTGCGGTGGTAACCATTTTCCGTTTCCCTTCTCCCGGCGGGGGTTTATTGCCGTCCGGGATTGCTGCGTCCGGGGAGGGGGTTAATGCTCCTCGGCGCTAGTTCGTACCGGACTAAGCCCGGGTGGCCAGGGTGACGAACGGCGAGAGCTTGGTGGTGCCCTTGTAGGGCGTCAGCGCCGAGAGCCACGCGGGGCGGCCGTTGATGTAGTAGTTCCAACGGAACGTCATCTCGTTGTAGATGAACCGGACGTGCATCGAGGACTGCTGATCGATGCCGCCCTGCGGGCTCAGGATGTACTCCCCGAGGTCCGCGAGGATGATGTCGCCGACCGTCCCGAGCGTCGCGCACTGCTCGAGCTGCATGACGGGGCGGCCCTTGATGCGGAGTGCGCCATCCGGGCCGTACGTGACGAACCGCGGCTCCAGGGCGCCGGTGCCGGCCGGGAGCGTGAGATGGTCCAGCTCCGGTTCAACGTCGTTGTTGATGAGCCACACGGCGCGGGCCTTCGAGCGTGCCGGCAGGTGTGCCCACATGTTCGAGAGGTTCTTCGTGTTGATGGTGGCAGCCGCCTGTCCGGTTTCCTTCGCCTGCGAGACCGTCGGGGCATCGGCGGGAGCCGTGAGGATGCCGAGGCACTCATCGCCGCCGCCGCCGCGGATGATCTCGTCCGTCACTTTGAAGGCGAATTCAGAGGCGAAGGAATCGCCAAAGATGCGCTCGACAGTGGCGGCGTTGCGCAGGAGCCGCTCGGTGGCGTACGCGATGCCCATGATTTCCGAGGTGTCGATCTTCAGGCGGCCAAACTTGGGCTTGGTCGCCGTGACGGTCTCGGCCTCAGCCTTGCGGTAGACCTGGACGCCGCCGTAGCGGGAACCGGTCGCGCGGCTGGTTTCATCGATGACCGGGAGGTCGATCGACTCAGTCCCTTCGGGAATCGGGATGCTGTTGCACATTCCGAGGATGGGCGACTCTTCCCGCGCCCGGTTGAGAAGGGCCTCGGAGTAGGCGGCCGGGACGAGGAACCCGCCGGTGGAGGGCTCCCCGAGGCTCGCGCCACTGGCGGCGAACAGGCGAGGGTCTCCCGTCTTCGCGACCGGGTCAGCGGCCGTGATGGCAACGAGCATTTCGCCGAAGGACTTCCAGGGGGCGTCCTCGCGGTTGTCATGCATCCGCTGAATGACCGGCGTGGCGCCGCGCACTGGCGTCCCGCCGCTGTCACGCAGGGCGTTCAGTTCCTCGATGCTGGCGTCGATTTCGTCGCGGCGTTCGCGCAGTGAGGCGAGCCGGGAGGTGTCTTCCGCGCTGAGACCGCGGCCTTCCGTCTCGGCCGTCGCGATGATGCCGTCCGCCTCCTGGAGGTTTTCGGCGCGTTCCTGGTTGAGCTTCTTTCGGGTGAGGTCCATTTGTTGCCTCCGGCGGGGCGGGAGACAACGCAAAGAGAGCGCGGGACTCTCGCCCCAGACTCCTTCGAATCTGGTTTGAGCAGTTCACGCGCTCTCTTCAGAGGCTTGCTAACTGCGTCGGGCATCGCGCGGGGCTCTCGACAGAGGCTTTGCGCTTACCCCACTAGGGACAGCGCCAGTGTAGCAACATCCGCTAACGGGTTGTCAACGGGCCAGTTCCAGCCGCGCCCGCTCGCGGTCGCGAATGGCAATCTCCCCAACGGTCGCGCCGGCCGGTTCAGTCTCAGGCTCGGGCAGCGGCGCCGCATCCTCGGGGTATTCCAGTCCGCCAATCTGCTCGCCGATCTCCGGCTCCGACTCGGTGTCCGCCCCGATGCCGGTGTACGCCGCCTCGAATGTGCCGCCGGTGAGCGCCGCGGCTGTCGCCCCGGGAGCCTTGCTCCCCACGAACCGCGCGATCGTCTGGTCGAGCGTGGCAATGCGGTCCGCCATTTTGAGCCGCACGGCGTCGGCTGCCCCGAACACCATCCCCTGCCCGAAGTCCTTCATGACGGTGGTCTTCGATACCCCACGGTTGCGCGCGACGGCCGCGGTGAACGCTTCGCCGTACTGGTTCACGCGGTCCTGGAAGTGCTGTTGCGCGGTTTCGTCGAGTGGCAACACGTCGATGCCCTCCGCCTTGTTCGCGCCGTACTTGATCACGGTGGGCTTCACGCCTGCCATCTCGTAGGCGCCGCTCCAGTCCTCGTGCAGCATGTAGACGCCGATGCTCCCGACTTCCCCGCCGGGGGTCACGACGATCTCGCTCGCGGCCGTGGCGATCCAGTAGGCCGCGCTCGCCGCCATGCTGTTCGCAACGGCGACGATCCGCTTCTCGCCCCGCGCGCGGAAGATTTCGTCCGCGAGTTCCTGGATGCCATAGACGCCGCCGCCGGGCGAATCGATGTCGAGGATGATGGTCCCGACCGATGGGTCATTCATCAGCGCGCGAAACTGCTTCGCGAGCGACTCGGTCGAAGTGCCGCCGCTCATCTCCATCATCATGTCCATGCGCTGCATGAGGACGCCGTAGACCGGCATGACCGCAACCGCGCCGGACAACCGCCCGCCGCGCCGCGCATCCGCCGCGACGAGCTCGCGCTCTTCCGCGATCCGGCCGGCGATCACTTCCGCGCTCGGGATGTTTCCGCTGAGCCGTTCCGCGAGAATCCCCTGGATGGTTTGCAGCATCCGCGGGGTGACGGCCCAGGGCTGATCGAGCGCCCACGAAACGAGATGGTGATACGTCTTCATGCGACCTCTCCGAGTGCAAGGTTGGCCAACCGCTCAACGTCCCGGGCTTCCCAGCGGTCAACCGCCTTCATCCCGTGTTCGATCAGTTCGTCGCGCTTCGCCTCGCAGTACGCCCGCGCGTCCTCTTCCCTGAGCACCAGCGTGTTCGCGACCGCTTCCGCGTGCTCAGCAAAAAACCCGGTGGCCCACGCGCGCCAGGCGTCGAAGCTCTTGGAGTCCGCAAACTTCACCGCGTTCCGGCGCACCGCCGACAACTCTTTCGCGACGATCCGCTGCGCCGCCGATGTGGCGAGCGCGACTGCACGTGACTGGCGGCTACCGGGAGCGTTCGAGGTCCCGTCGCCTGCGCCGGCGCCCGGCTGCTTGTCCCAGTAGGTTTCACCGCCGGGGTCGTTGCGCGGGTTCATGTCTTCGGACTCGCGGATCTCGTTCGAGTTCCGGGCCCCGACGCGCTTCTGAATCTCGTACACCTGCCAGCGCGACAACGCGTCGCCGCGGAGCAAATCCCCCAGGTTGTGCTTCAGGTAGGTGTTGGGTTCCAGTGACAGCAGGTAGACCTTCGCGCTCGATTCGAAGCGCTTGACCCACGGGCGGATGGTGTCCGTGACGTGCTCGATGTTCTGTTGCTCGATCGAGTTGTAGGAGGCGTTGATCATGTAGGCGATTTTGTGCGGCTGCATTCGGAACCAGCGCGCCATGCGGAGCACGCTGAACTCCATCTGCTGGAGCGCCTGGGCATCCTCCGGCTTGATCCCGATATCGACCCAGGTCATCCCCTCTTCGAACAGGATCACCTTCGCGGTGTTCTCCGGGCCCGAGACGGCCGAGATCGATTCCTTGAGGTTTTCCTTCGCCGCGGTGCTGAGCGCCTTCGGGTGCTGGAGGCCCCACATGCCGCGCCGGCCGTTCCGCCACATGCTGCCCATCGACTTGTTGGCCGCCAGTGCGCTCCCGACGTCTTCCTTCGCGAGCTGCACCACGCCCATCCCGAGCGGGGACGGGACGCGGTAGACCTCCGTCAGGTCGAGGGTGCGCTTGTCCTTCTGCGGCTCGCGGACCTCGTACTGGATATTGCCGTTCGGGAGCGTTTCTTTCTTCAGCCAGGACGGGTGGAGGGGGTGGAGGGCCGATGCGAACCCGCGCCGCCCCGGGATGATTTCGCTCACCGCCTCCGGGTAGAGGCATGCGACACGCGCCATCCACTCGCGCCATTCGAGCGCCGTCTGGTATTCGTTCGCCGCCACATTGAACAGGTAGTCGAGTGGGTGGTTCGAGACTTCGTCGCGCCCGATCCCGTTGGGGCGCTTCCGCACGATGTCGACCGGGAGCGTGGCGTAGTCCTCTGAGACCACACGCACGCAAGCGAACAGCGCGTCATAGGTGAGCGCGTTTTCCGGCGTGACGTTGACGCCGGCCGATGAGCCGTAGGAGCCGCCGCCCCAGTACCGTTCGTCGTTGGGGTTCGAAGCGGCGATGCGCGGGCCCACGATGCGTTCGAAGAGGCCGTTCATTTACGCCCCCGGGGCCGCTCCGGAAGGCTCATGCCCGCGAGCCAGAGGCCGAAGCCCGTCAGGACCGCCCCCGTGACGATGGCCGAAAGCGCCGGGTTCACCATCCAGAGTCCCCATGCTGTGAGTGCGGCGCCACCAAAGACCGCGAGAGTTGGCGGGGTAAACAATCCGAAGAACCGCTTACACCCTTTCGCGATTGTCTGAATCGTAGCACGCAGCCGCTTTCGCATAAAATCCCCCCTAGAGAATGGTGAGCCCGCGAGTTTCGTAGACGGACGGCGGGTCATCGCCCGTCACGCCCGCCGCCAGTGCCTGGAGCCGCGCTTCCCAACTGAGACAGCCGGCGTAACTCCCATCGATCCACAGCGCGCTGCCCTCGTGCTCCTTGCGGATCAGCCAGAGCGGCGTCTCGTCATCGTCCTTGAACGATTGCGGCGCGCGGTAGGCGTTCGCGATGTGCCGCTCGAATGTGGCGTCGCCGTTGTGCGTGACCTCGCCCGCCGCGACGGCCGTGGCGAAAGCCTTGAGCGCGACGGCCGTCCGCTTGTGGAGTTGGACGGGCCATTTCACGACCACCGCTTTGGTTTCGTCCGGGTCGTGGTTGTAACGCCCGGCCCAATTCGCGAGTTGCGTTTCCCACTTCGACGGGTCCGCCAGCATGCGCCAGACCGTCCATGTGTCGAACGCGCGCGCAACCGCGGCATCCACCGCGGCCTCATCCACTTCCCAGCCGTCCGGCGCGTGCTCCGGCTTCTCCCAGATCCCGACGGGCCACTGAAAACCGGTCTTGATGTGCGTGGCGATCAGCGCGGTGGCGTCACGGTAGCGCCCGCCGTCGAACCCCAGGGTGATCCACTCGCCAGCCGGCACCTCGCGGTTGCGGTCGGCCGCCTTGCGCCAGGCCGCGATGTCGAACGCTCGCGCGCTGGATGCGTTCGCGCGGTTCAGGTAGTAGCGGATCGAATCCGTGCGGTCGTTCCGCGGGTCCCAGATGCGGGCGATCAACCCGTCGATGTCCATGTAGTCGGCCGCGTCGCCATAGGCTTCGATGAGGCCCGCGCGCAGGGACGCCTCGTCATCGAGGTCCGTGTCGGCCGGCGCTTCACGGTGGTCGAACAACAGCCGGACGTTGCGCGAACGGCCCTCAAGGATTTCCTTCGCCAGCTTGTGCGTCAGCTCCGCCACCGACAGCCGCCCGGGTTCGTACATCGTGCTCGGCATGAAGGCCCACGGTTGCGCCGCCTTCCGCTTCCCAAGGTTGCGCTCGACCGTGCTGTACATCCGGTGAAGCTCCGGCGTGATGTACAGGTGGGGTTCGTCGAACACGACGTGCGATTCTTTCCCGCCGTCTTTCGAAGCGCCGGATGCGGTCGAAGGGCGAATTTCGCCGCCGTCCGGGAGGAAGATGCGGGTCAACCCGGCATCATCCGGTCGCACGAGGAACTCCCGCAGTGGCGCCTCCCGGAAGTTGAAGTAGATGTTGTCGTAGACGTTCCCGCTCTGGCCCTCTTCCGTCGCCATGATGCGGATGAACGGGTACGTGATTGGCTGCCCCATCGGCTCGCCCGGCTGGTACTCGTAGACGAAATCGTGCTGGCGCAGGACCTCGCCGCCCTCCGCCCACCCGGCAAAGCGGCACGGGCCGCACCCCTCGAACATCGCGACGCGCGCCGCGTGGCCGGACTTATCCCCACCCTTTGGCCGCGAGTAGAAGACAGAGTCGTAGAGCCGCCGGCCCGCCTGGTCGAGCGCGTAGCAGTCCACCGTGAGCATCGCCTGTTCGTCGCGCAACGGGATCGCGTCGCGGTATCGCTCCGCCGACATTGGCCGCCCCTGGATGTCGCCGGGCCCGTGGACACAGAAGTGCTCGATCCAGCTCACGGCCAACCACCCGAGCGACCGCCGCCGGTCATGACCCGGCGCCCGGATGACCTCACTCGGCATTCAACAACCTCCGGCGCCGCTCCAGCGCAAAGTCGGTCGGCGGCGCCGCCTCCGGGCCAACCTCTTCCTCCATCGCCTTTTCCCGCAGGTCCATCGCCTTCGGATTGACGTAGCGGATGCGGTTGTCCCGCCGGTAAGCGAGCGTGGTGGCCATCACCTTCTCCCGTTCCCGGAGTTTCGGCTCCGCCGCCATGTCGCCCTTCATGAACGCCGCGTGCAGCTCGGCCGCCCCAAGCGCGAACTCCCAATCTTCAGCCCGCCACAGCACACAATGCGGCATCGCCGAGATCGCTCCCCACCAGCGTTTGGTCGCGGCCGGCATGGTTCGCCGCAACTCTGGCCGGTCACCAGCGAACGGGACGTCCGGCACATCGACCCAGCCGTGCGCCAGGTCGTGCCGTGTGACCTTCTCATCATCACCCTTCGGCTTCGGTCCCCTCACCGCCATGGCGAACCGCCTTTGAAACTCGGAGTTGGCCCTAATTCGGTCAAACTGGCCCCCGTTCGATCATCTTGCACGCACAGCGAGAAATCAGATCGGAAGAGCGTCGTGTAGGGAAAGAGTGTC
>ERZ650311.571-NODE-571-length-22106-cov-22.163122_pt1 | contig 22106 bp, 30 predicted proteins | sample MGYA00376247_ERZ650311 | MGnify/ENA primary metagenome ERZ650311 (study PRJEB26733, sample SAMN07839324) | wastewater metagenome | biome: small river; feature: stream; material: water | place: USA: North Carolina | collected 2016-07-28 ...
GGAGTTCAGACGTGTGCTCTTCCGATCTTGCAGACGTGCGCCGCCTGAGTCGCGAGGCGTTTTTGGGCGGCTGGATTTTTTGACATAGAGCGGCCCCGGCGCAGCGGTCAACTGCCCGGGGCCCACGTCATCCCGCTGAGCAGAGGTGGGACGCACGAGTACGCGAACGTCCAGGCGGCTCACTTCATCTGCAACTCCATCAAGAGCGACGGAGGAACGGACCAACTACGACTGGCGGTGTGACGTGACTGCATCGAAAGCGCCAGCCAAGCGCAGAGGCAAGCCGAACCGGGCGCTGAAGCCGGTTCCACCCGCACCACCTAAGGGACCGGGCGATCGTCCGACCGCCCTGGGTTCCGCTGGCGGTGAGTGGTGGGACGAGCTGATGCGCCTCTGCTCGCGCTTCTACGCCGAGACCGACCGGGCGGCGATCCTTGACTACTGCAAGCTGCGGGATCTCGAGGCCGAGCTCGAACGGTTCGTTCTGGCCGAAGGCACGACTGTCACCGGGTCGCAGGGCCAAGAGGTGATGAACCCGAACATGCGGCTGCTGATGGACGTCCGCAAGGACATCCGGGCGGCCGGCAAAGACCTTGCACTCAACCCACGCGACCGGGTGAACCTCGGCCTCGCTGTGGCGTCGGAGGTGTCCAAGCTTGACCAGCTCAAGGCGAGGCGCGCCGCCGGCAACTGACGGCAAGTACGTCGTCGACTTCATCCAAACCCTTTGCCGCAACACGAAGGGCCAGGGAGCCGGCGAACAGTTAAGGCTCAGAGACTGGCAGAAACAGCTTCTCGCCGAGCTGTTCGAGCTACGCAAAGATGGGCTACGCCGCTACCGCAAGGGCCTCATCGGCCTGCCCCGCAAGAACGGCAAGTCCGCCCTCGGCGCCGGTATCGCCCTGTGGGGTCTGGTCCTCGACGACGAGCAGGGCGGCGAGATCTACTCGTGCGCCGGGGACCGCGACCAGGCACGGATCGTGTTCGGCATGGCGAAGCGCATGGTCGAGTTGGAGCCGGAGTTGTCCGACGCCGTCCGGGTCTACCGGGACGTGATCGAGAACCCGGCCACCGGGTCGATCTACAAGGTGTTGTCCGCCGAGGCGTTCTCCAAGGAGGGCTTGAACCCTTCGCTGGTGATCTTTGACGAGGTCCACGTCCAGCCCAACCGCGAGCTGTGGGACGTGATGAACCTCGGGTCCGGCACGCGGTTGCAGCCGCTGATCCTGGGCATCACGACGGCCGGCGTGAAGTACGACTCAACGGGGGGCGACAGCATCTGTTACGAGCTGTACCAGTACGGGAAGCGCATCCAGTCCGGCGAGGTCGACGACCCCAGCTTCTTCTTCCGCTGGTGGGAGCCCGCGGCCGGCCCAGACGCCGACTGGCGGGACCCCGACACGTGGTCAGAGGCGAACCCGGCCCTCGGCGACTTCCTGTTCCTCGAGGACTTCGAGACGTCGGCGCGCACCACCCCGGAGAACGAGTTCCGTACGAAGCGTCTGAACCAGTGGGTGTCGTCGACGCAGGCGTGGCTGCCGCAGGGCGCGTGGGACGCGTGCGAGGACAAAGCCCGTGTGGTCGCTGACGGCGAAGAGATCACGGTCGGGTTCGACGGGTCGTACTCGGGTGACTCGACCGCCCTTGTCGGCTGCACCACCAACGACCCGCACCTGTTCGTCATCGACGCCTGGGAGCGCCGCGACTCCGACGACCCGAACTGGCGGGTGCCGATCTCCGAGGTGGAAGAGGCGATCCGCCGGGCGTGCGCCCGCTGGGACGTCCGCGAGGTCGACTGCGACCCGTACCGGTGGCAGCGGTCGATGCAGGCCCTCGAGGAGGAGGGCTGGCCGATCGTGGAGTGGCCGACCGGTTCGCCGGCCCGGATGGTGCCAGCCTGCGCCAAGTTCTACGACGCCGTGATGGAACGGCGGCTCACGCACGACGGCGACCCTCGCCTCGCCCGTCATATCGACCATTGCGTCCTGAAGACGGACGGGAAGGGGCCTCGCATCGTGAAGGAGCACAAGTACTCGCCCCGCAAGATCGACCTCGCCGTGTGCGCGGTGATCGCGCACGACAGGGCCACGTTCGCCCACGAGGCACCTGGCGAAGTCTGGTTCGCGTTCACTTGACCCGCCCGTCTGTTCTCGCCCTCGTCGGGTTCCTGATCGCCTCCGGCCTGCTCACCGCGGGTGCCGCCTGGTTCTCAGTCGGCGCCGGCATGGTCGTCGCCGGGCTATGTGTCGCTCTGGTCACGGTGCTGGCGTTCTTCGACGTGGGAGGTGAAGCCGAGTGAAGCTGATCGACAGGCTCACCTCTCCGCCAACCCAGGCGCGGGACATGACCCTCACGGGGTACGCGGACCTCGTCGCCAAGTTCGGCGGGTTCAACTACATGCTCGGCGGGAACACCGCCCAGCTTCCTGGCGTGCCGTCGGAGTCGTGGGATGGGACGTTCGAGGCGATGGTCCGAGGCGTGTACCAGCGCAACGGGATCGTGGCTGCGTGCATCACTGCCCGCATGACACTCAGCTCCGAGGCGCGGTTCAAGTGGCGTCGCCTGGACGACCGGACCATGTTCGGCGACCAGAACCTGTCCATGCTCGAACGGCCCACCCCGAACTCGACTGCGGGGGACATCCTGGCCAGGTTTGAGCAGGACGCATCGCTCGCCGGGAACGGCTACCGGGTGCGGATCGGACGTGAGCTGCACCGTGTGCGCCCAGACTGGATGCACATCATCCTGGGGTCGAACATGGCGGACCCCTACGAGATCGTAGACGCCCCGGACGCGACGGTCGTCGCGTACGCGTACCTGCCAGGGGGTCCTGCGGGGAAATATGAGCCACGGTTCTTCCTGCCCCGAGAGGTGGCCCACTATGCGCCGGAGCCGGACCCGCTGGCCCGGTTCCGTGGCCAGTCGTGGATCACGCAGGTCCTCACGGAGATCGACACGGACCGCCAGCTCACCCAGCACAAGGCGAACTTCTTGGAGCGCGGGGCGACGCCGTCGTTCGCGATCCGTTACCCGGAGACCTTGAAGGACCGTGAGAAGCAGCAGGACGTGGTCGCTGGGTTCCGCGAGCAGCACGAGGGCGCCGCGAACGCATGGAAGGCGCTTCACCTGTTCGGTGGTGCCGACCCGATCCCGATCGGTGTCGGGCTCAAGGATCTCGACTACAAGAACGTGCAGGGCGCCGGTGAGACCCGCATCGCGTCGCGTGCCCGGGTGCCGGCGTCGGTGCTCGGGATCTCCGAGGGCTTGGCCGGCTCGGCGCTGAACGCCGGGAACTTCAACCAGGCTCGCCGCCAGTTCGGCGAGCAGTACGCCTACCCGTCGTGGCGCCTCATGTGCGAGGCGCTCGCCCCGCTCGTCGCGGTGCCCGCCGGGTGCGAGCTCTGGTACGACACGACCGACGTCGCGTTCCTCCACGAGGACGCCAAGGACGCCGCCGAAGTCCTCAACACACAGGCCCAGGCGATCCGCACGCTGACCGACGGCGGGTACGACCCGACGGCGGTGGTGCGTGCGGTCACCGGCGGCGACCTCTCGAACCTCGTCCACACCGGCCTCGTGCCAGTGCAGTTGCAACTGCCAGGCACGGACCCCACCAGCGGCCAACCAGCGCAGGCCAACACTAACGGAGCTGCCTGACAATGGATGCCCCCCGCGACGACCTGTTCCGCTCGACGCCGCCGATCGAGGTCCGTTCCTCCGAGGACGGCCGCATGACACTGTTCGGCCACTTCTCTGTGTTCAACCGGTGGACCGAGATCGACAGCGTCTGGGAGGGACGGTTCATGGAGCGCATCGCCCCCGGTGCGTTCGCCAAGACGCTCAACGAATCGGGCATGAAGGCGAAGATCCAGTGGAACCACGGCCGCTCCGACCTGCTGCGTGACGTCCTGATAGCGAAGCCGCTCATTGCGCGCGAGGACCAGCGGGGCGGCTACTACGAGGCCGAGTTGTTCCGCGGCCTGCCCGAGTGGCTGTACGAGGGCCTACGGGAGAACGTCTACGGGGCGTCATTCCGCTTCGGCGCCGTCCGCGAGGAGTGGGTCGACGAGCCCGGCCGTTCCGAGCACAACCCGGAGGGCCTGCCTGAGCGGACCGTCACCGAGGCCCGAGTCCCCGAGTGGGGGCCTGTGTCCTGGCCCGCCTACGACGACGCCACAGCGATGGTGCGGTCGCTGTCGGACCGCTTTCACGATCTCAGCACCTCCGCCGACCGCGCCGCCCTTGTGGCACCCGGCCGGACGGACGCCGCTACCCCCAGCAGCAACCCCGACGCCGACGACAGCGCCAGTCACCTCGAGGGACCCACCACCCGTGAGCGCCGCCTTCGCGCGCTCCAACTTCGAGGAGTGATCCTTCCATGAACCTTTCCGAGCAGGCCGCGCGGCTCACCGAGCTCCGCGACCAGATCCTGACCCTGGCCGACACCGACGGGGACCTGTCCGACGAGGACGCCGCCCGGTACGCCGAGCTCAACACCGAGTTCGACGAGCTGCGCGCCGCCCACGAGGCCGACTTCGTCCGTGCCGCCGAGTACGCCCAGCGCGTCGACGCGGTCCGCAACTTCGAGGCCGGCGCCTTCGAGGCGCCCGAGGAGCGCCGCCAGGCGCCCGCGTTCCACCGTGAGGTGGACCCGTTCGACGAGCGGACCATCAGCGAGATCGGACCCCGCGAAGCGGCCGTGCGCGCCATCGGCGAGACGACCCACATCGACGCCGACGCCCAGGCCGAGGCGATGCGCAAGCTCGACCTCGTCCGCACCGACAGCGACAACATGCGGGGCTTCGACCAGTACGTGCTGCGTCACGGTTCCGACGATTACACGTCGGCGTTCCTCAAGATGGCTGCCGGCCGTTCGTGGGACCTGACCGACGCCGAGAAGCACGCCTTCAAGTCGGCCCGCCAGTTCGACAGCGAGCGGGGCCTCACCCTGACCGCAGCGAACGGTGGCGCGATGATCCCGACGTTCCTCGACCCGACGGTCATCCTGACCAACGCGGGGACCACCAACCCCCTCCGGCAGATCAGCCGGGTCGTGTCGGTGATGTCGAACGTCTGGAACGGCGTCACCTCGGACGGCATCACGCTGGCGTACGGCACGGAGGGCGGCGACTCGTCCGACGTGGCCGCCACGTACCAGTCCCCCAGCGTCACCTGCTACAAGGCGTCCGGCACCGTCCCGGCCACCATCGAGGCGTTCGAGGACATCCAGGGTCTCGGCGCCGAGGTGGCCCGCGAGCTCGCCGACGCGAAGGACCGGCTCGACGCGCAGGTGTTCACCAAGGGCACCGGCTCGAACCAGCCGATCGGCGTGGTGACCGCCCTGTACACCGAGACGTCGCGTTGGTCGTCGCACACGACCAACTCGGCGATGACCGCCACGGACGTGCTGAACACCCAGAACACCCTCGGCGCCCGGTACCAGAACCAGGCGTCGTGGATCGCGTCGCTGCACTACCACAACCGGGTGCGTCAGTTCGGCACCCAGTACTACGGGCAGACCCGCGAGTTCGGCCAGCCGATCTCCGACAGCATCCTCGGCCGGCCCGCCTACCAGGCGTCCGACATGTCGACGGCGCTGTCGTCGGTCACGAACGTCGCCTGGGTCTACGGAGACTTCAGCAACTTCCTGATCGCCGACCGTGTCGGCATGGCCGTGGAGTTCATCCCGCACCTGTTCAGCGCCGGCAACACCCTGCCGAACGGGCGCCGCGGCTGGTACGTCCACTACCGCAACGGCTCGGACGTGGTCAATAACACCGCCTTCGTGTTGAGTGTGAACCCGGGCGCCTAGTCCCTGGGTGGCCCGTTGGGGCGGGGTAGCATGGAGGCTGCCCCGCCCTTTCGGGTCGGGACGCAAAGAGCCCCGGCGGCGCGGGAACGCCACCGGGGCAGCCAAGGAACCTGATTGGGAGGTGCCCTGACGTGGCTGACCGTATCGCAACCTGCGAGCTTTGTGGGTGTTCCTGGTCTCACAGCGGCACGCGCGGGAGACTGCCAAAGCGGTGTCCGGACTGTCACCGCACACACTGGAACGATTGGCAGCGCGAGAAGCATCGCGACGTCTACCGCCGCCCTTGTCGAGTCGCAAAGTGTGTGGACTGTCATCGGTTCATCGGCATCTTCACCCGCTCAGGTCGCCTTCCGAGTCGCTGCGACTCCTGTGGCCTGGCGTACATGCGTCGCAAGGAAGCGGCGAAGCGTAAGCGAAATGCCACTGCCATCAGGGCAGCACAGCGCCGGTTTTCTGAACGCCACCCTGATCGGGTTCGGCGGAACTCTGCATTGCAGGCCGCAAAGCGACGAGCGGCTCCGGCATTCCTTGTTACAAGAAAGGAAGTCGCCCGCCTAATGGCGGCTCCGTGCTTGTACTGCGGAGCGCCGTCGGATCATATCGACCACATCATTCCCGTGTCCCGTGGTGGAGTCCACTCCATCGGGAATCTGACCGGCGCTTGCGCCAAGTGCAACCAGTCGAAGTCCAACAAGCTGCTCGTCGAGTGGCGCCTTCAGCGCAAGGAGATGGTCACATGAGATACCGCGCCACGACGCACGCATCGCTGTACGTCGAAGCCCTCGACCGTGAGGTCGAGATCAACCCGCACACGGTGCTCGACGACCGGGACAAGGACGCCGCCAAGGTGCTGCGGACCCGCCCCGACCTGTTCGAGCGGGTGGAGTCGGAGACGGCGACAGCCGCCCCCGGCGAGCGTCGCAACACGGCCCGCCGCCGTGGCTGACTGGCAGCAGCGGCTGGCGGAGGTCAACCGTCCCGGCAAGTCGAAGGTCGTCATCGCCCACCTGCACCCCGGTGAGGTGTCGACCATCTTCGAGGAGTCGCTGGTCAACACCCTGAACTTCGACCTGGCGCACGACCAGCGCCTCTACCGGCCCGGTCAGCTCGGCCTGCTGTCGATCCAGGCCGGCGCAGGGTCTATCGCCCGTGGCCGCAATCAGGCTGTCGCCGGGTTCCTCGAGGGGCACCCCGGAGCGGACCTGTTGGTGTTCATCGACTCCGACATGGGGTGGGACGCCGACGCAGTGCACCGCCTCGCCGACCAGATGGACGACAACGGTTGGCCGATCCTGGGGGGCCTGTGCTTCACGCACGCCCTGGTGGGTCGTTTCGAGGGGCACGCTCCGGCCGAGGAGATGCACCCGACCCTGTACCTGTGGGACGACGAGCAGAAAGGCTTTGAGCCGCAGTTCTCGTACCCGCCAGACACGGTGGTGACGGTGGGTGCGACCGGCGGGGCGTTCCTGATGATCTCCCGTGCGTGCCTCGAGGCGATGCGCGACGCCGAGGGTGACGAGTGGTTCTCGCCGATCATGGTGGAGGGCAATCCCCGTCCGTTCGGTGAGGACATGTCGTTCTGTGCCCGGGCGCGGTCGCACGGGTTCCCGACCAGGGTGGACACCGGCACCCGGATCGTGCATCACAAGTCGCAATGGATCACCGAGGACGAGTACGTCCACTCGCGCCGCCCGGCTTCGTCGGCGGTGACGGTGGTGATCCCCATGAAGGACCGCCTGGAGCTCACCCAACGCCTGATCGGCGACTTGCGTGGGCAGGGCGGTTACACGGACATTCTGATCTTCGACAACGGGTCGGAGGACCCTGCGACCCGCGCATGGTTGGAGTCGCAGAACGTTGCCGACGTGTTCGACGCGTCGGGGCTCGGCATCCACGAGATGTGGAACGCAGGCCTGGACGAGGCGGCTAGGCGTCACCGTGGCCTCGCCGACGTGGTGCTGTTGAACAACGACCTGCGTGCCGGACCCCGGTTCCTGCGCCGTCTGGTGGGCGGGATGCGCTCGTCGGACGCGATGGCGGTGTCGGGCAACTACGACGGCCGACCGGGTGTCGGTGTGCAGCAGGTCCACGGGATCTGCGCCGGCCGTTACGACGGCTCAGGTGGACTCGCCGGGTTCGCGTTCGCGTTGCGAGCCGAGTGGCTTGCGACCGGTTACCGGTTCCCGACCGAGGCGAAGTGGTACTTCGGGGACAACGACCTGTGCGCGTCGATCGAGGCCGCCGGGGGTTGGTACGGGGTCGTGTTGGACGCCCTGGTCGAGCACGTTGACGGGGGGTCGAACACGTTCGGTTCGCCGGTTGGTCCGTCGTTCGACGCGGACCGTGAGGCGTTCTTCGAGCGGTGGCCGGATCTTCGTCCGGCTGCCTGAGTTCGCACGCAGCGCATCGTGCATTCAAGGGGTTGGGGGAGGGGCGCTGCCCTCCCCCTTCCGCCCTCAGCGCAAGGGGAAGCCATGTGGACTCTGTTGGTGCTCGGGCATCGTGACCCGAGGCTGTACCGGGATCGGTGCATCCGCCAGTTGGACGAGGTGGTGGGCCTGTCGTTCTTCGACCGGTTGATCTGCTCGTACGACGGCCCTGGCGTGTCGGTGGCTGCTGACACCCATGGGCCGTGGGAACAGCTCGCTACGGGCCGCAGGAGCGGTCTGACGGCCAACGTGCAGCAGGCGTGGGACGCACTCGGTGATGACGAGTGGGTGTTCCACGTTGAGGAGGACTTCCTGGTCCTCGACGCCCCGCTGGACCTGATGCGCGACTTCCTCGCGGCTCATCCGTGGGTGGCGCAGATGGTGCTCGAGCGTCAGCCGGTGAACCCGTCGGAGTGGGCGAACGGTGGTCTGCTGGGTGCCGACAACATCCCGACGTGGACCCAGCGTGTCGGCTGGCGCGAGCAACCTCACCTGTTCAGCTTCAACCCGTGCGTGTACCACTCGTCGATCGCGACGGTGGCGGGCACGGAGACGCAGGTGACGGAGCGGCTGCGGGCGGACGGCTGGTCGTTCGGGTTCTGGGGCGCGCAGGGTGACGCCCCTCGGTGTGAGCACATCGGGGTGGAGGGCGGCATGGGCTCGACCGGGTGGCTCGCATGAGCCTTGACGCCAACACCGTCGGCGGGTGGGTCGTGAGCACGAACTCGCACGCCCGCTGCGTCCAGGTGAGCCACTGTCGGGTGTCCAAGTTCCTGTACCACTTGTCCCGTTTGCGGTGGTTCGTATGACCGTCTTCATCCTCGGCAACGGGGGCCACGGCCGGGACATCGCTGACACCGTCAAGGCAGCAGGCGCGACCCCGTCGATGCACGACGACAACCCTTTGCGGGGGCGTCCGTTGCCCGCCGACGTGTCGTACCTGATCGGGGTCGCTGACCCGCACGACCGTGAGGGCTTGGACTACCCAGGCAACCAGCCGCACAGCGTTCGTCACCCGTCGGTGATCGGGTTCGCCGCCCAAAGCTTCGGGTGTGTGGTCGGTGCGGGAACCACTATCGGCCCTGACGTCACCCTCGGGCGTCACACGCACATCGGTGCCGGCTGCACGTTGACCCGCACGACTGTCGGGGACTACTGCCAGATCGCCCCCGGTGTCGACATCGCAGGCGACGTCACCATCGGCGACCGGGTGTTCGTCGGCGTCGGCGCCACCATCAAGAACCTGATCACCATCGGCGACGACGCCGTGATCGGCGCCGGTGCCGTCGTCATCCACGACGTGCCCGCCGGGGCGACCGTCGCCGGGGTGCCCGCCCGGGTCATCCACGGCCGGAGAGTCGCATGAGCTTCGTCCTGGGACTACTGGTCGGGTTCTTTCTGGCGACGTGGCTGGTCTGCGTGACGCTCACCGCGCTTATCCGCTTCATAGACCCAGAAGCGTGGGATGCGGCGCAGGACAAAGAGTGGGAACGGAAGATGCGCCGGTGACCGTCATCGCCGTGACGATGGTCAAGGACGAGGCCGACGTCATCAGCGCCACCATCGCCCAACTCTTCGCCCAAGGCATCGACCACATCATCGCCGCCGACAACCTCAGCACCGACCGCACCCGCAGCATCCTCGAGCGGTACGACGACCTCACCATCGTCGACGACCACGAACCCGGCTACTACCAAGCCGACAAGATGACCCGCCTCGCCCACCAGGCATACGACATGGGCGCCGACTGGGTCCTCCCCTTCGACGCCGACGAGATCTGGTACGCCGAAGGCGCCACCATCGCCGACGCCCTCCACCACGCCACCGCCGACGTCATCATGGCCGCAGGGTGGGACCACATCGTCACCACCGAAGGCGACCAGCCGTTCAGCCCCTGGCGACGCGACCAGCCCCAGACGCTGTGCAAGGTCGCCTTCCGGGCCCGACCCGACGCCGAGCTCAACATGGGCAACCACGACGTACGCCCGGCGCACCTCACCCGCGAGAGCGGCACGCTCCGCTACCGGCACTTCCAGTACCGCAGCCTCGCGCAGATGACCCGCAAGCTCCGCAACGGTCGTGCCGCCTACGAGGCCGCCGACATCCACCCGATGCACGGCACCCACTGGCGCGAGGGCGGGGCGCTGTCCGACGACGAGCTGGCCGCCAAGTGGGACGCCCTGTGCTCCGAGGAGGGCCTGGTGTTCGACCCGGTCCCGTGGGGCGCACCGTGACCGTCTCCGTCATCATCCCCACCCTCGACCCCGACGCACCACTCACCAAGCAGTGCCTACGCCACATCGGCGACGGCCCCGAGGTCATCGTCGCCCACGACACCAACCGCACCGGGTTCGCCGCCACCTGCAACCGGGGCGCCACCCAAGCCACCGGCGACGTGCTCGTGTTCCTCAACGACGACACCATCCCCCAACCCGGATGGCTCGACCCACTCGCCGCCGCAGTGCGCGACGACACCATCGCCGGGAACCTCCTCCTCTACCCCGACGGCAACGTCCAGCACTCCGGAGTGTTCCTGCGACGCCGCGGCCCCTACCTCGAGGCCTACAACCGCCGCACCGCCGCCCCCGCCAACGAGGTGCCCGCCGTCACCGGCGCCTGCCTCGCCATCGCCCACACCACATGGGACCGCCTCGACGGGTTCGACGAGGGGTACCGCAACGGCTACGAGGACGTCGACCTCTGCCTCCGCCACCGCCAAACCGGCGGGCGCGTCTGGTACGCCCCCGACTCCGTCGTCGTCCACGTCGAATCCCAATCCCCCGGCCGGTTCGACCACGTCGACCACAACGTCCGACTCCTGAACGAAAGGTGGGGTGACCTTGGCTGTGTATGAGCAGAAGCCCGGCAAGCTCGACCTGACCCTCGTCGCCGGCGACGACTTCGCGCTGCCGCTCACCATCACCGGCGACCGGTCCGCGTACACGTTCACAGCGAACCTCGAACCGACCCCCGGAGGCACGTCGGTGTCGTTCACCGCAGGGTCCGCCACCTACTCGGCAGGCACCGGGCTCACCTCCCTCACCCTCACCCTCACGTCGACACAAACCGATCCGCTCACCGGGTCATACGTGTGGGCAGCAAGGTGGACCGACGGGTCGTCCAAGCTCCGCACGTTCCTCGCAGGCGACGTCCGGGTGCAGTCCGAGGTGGTCGGCTGATGGGCATCACCGTCACCCCGTCGGTGTTCGACGTGACCGCCACCTCGTCACCCGTGGCCGTCACCGTCACCGGCGAGAACGGTGCCGCAGGCCAAGACGGCCAAGGGGTTCCCGCCGGCGGCAGCTCCGGCGAGGTGCTGACCAAGCAGTCCGGCACCGACTACGACACCGACTGGCAGCCCGCATCGGGCGGAGACGCCCCCTGGTCGTACGACTTCGACGCCCGCCACCCCGCCTACGCGAACACGAACATGAACACGTTCGTCGTGATCAGCGGCAGCCCGTTCGCCTACCAGTCGGCCCGCCTGCTCGACTCGCCTGGGTCGCCCGGTTCGGTGTCCTACAAGGTGCCGTTGACCGCCGGGACCTACGACTTCCATGTGGTGTTCTACCGCGAGACGTACATGGCCAACATGTCGTGCACCGTGGACGGCACGACGGTAGGCACCTGGGCCACGCAGGGTTCCCCCGGCGGTCCGGCGTTGTTGACCATCAGCGACGTGGCCATCGCGACGTCGGGAACGAAGACGGTCGCCGTGGTCAAGACGGCCACGAACAGCGACCTCGTGTACCTGTATGCGTTGCTGATTCGGAGGACGGCCTGATGGCGGCGACTGACGTGCTGACCGAAACCGAGGCGCGCGCCGCCGTGAACGCCGACGAGGGCTCCGCCGAGCTGGCGCTCCTCGTGTCCGCCGTGTCGGGTCAACTGGACGAGTTGTGCGGCCCGATCGTGCAGCGCACCGTCACCGGCGAAGCCCACGACGGAGGCGCGCTGGTGCGCCTCAAGCACGCACCGGTTGCCTCGGTGACGTCGGTGGTTGAGTACGACGGGACTGTGGCCACGACGGTGACCGCTGAGACGAACACGGCGAAGGCGACCGCCAACTACGTGTTCGATTCCAGAACGGGCCAGGTGCGCCGCCGATCGAACGGCTGGGACTACGCTTTCCCGGCCGGCCGCGGCAACGTGGTCGTCACCTACGTCGCTGGACGTGCTGCGACGACGGCGGCGGTGGACGCCAAGTTCAAGCAGGCGGCGTCGATGATGCTGCGGAACCTGTGGGTCGCCGAGCGTGCGTCGGGCTCCGAGACGTTCGGGGCGTTCACCGACGCGGGCGGTTCGGTCATCAATCCGCTGTACGGGCCCGGCCTGCTGAACAAGGTCGTTGCCCTGTTGCAGAACGAGATCGTTGACGGGGTCGCTGTCCTGTGAGCCGGGCCACTCTCGCCGACACCCTGGACGAGATGTTCGGCCTGGTTTCGGCGGGCGGTCAGACGCCCGTGCAGTCCCTCCTCGACGCCGGTGTGCGGTTCGTGCTCGACCACGAGCCGGGCGCGGCGGGTGTCCCGAAGCCGTGCGCGGTGACGATGGAGCCGGCCGGGATCGATCCGCTCGTGTGGGTGGTGCGGGTGCGGGTGTACGTCACCGGTGAGCTTCCACCGAAGGCGGCGCAGGACCAGATGGTCGCAGCGGTGGTTGCCGTAGACGCAGTGCTCAAGGCCGGTGAGGGGTACGGGCCGTCGTCGTGGCAGATGGGCTGGAACGAGGAACTGGGCTGCTATCTGGCGTTCTCGGACGTGCAGGTCGGCCGCGAGGACGGCTTCTAGGTGTGTTCTCTCGGGACGTTGTTGACAAATGACAAGGTCACTCGTCGGACCGGCTCGGGTCGTAGATGCCGTCCCGGATGAGGATGCTTCGGATGCCCGGGTGGGTCATGCCGACGATCCGGCCGATCTCCCGCATCGAGGCTCCCTGGCGGTAGGCGTCGGCGATGAGCTCGTCGCGTTCCTTGGTGGAGCGCACGGCGGTCTGGGAGACCCGGGACAGCTTCTTGCGGGTCTCGGGGTCCAGCGGCACGGCCGGGACATTAGGGGCCTCGGTTGCGGTGGGAGTCATGCCGGCACCTCGGTGAAAGCGGCGACGTCCTCACCGCACTCACAACCGTGGTGACCGATGTGCTCGGCCAGACGGGAGCAGTAGTGCCACTCTCCGCCGAGGTAGCAAGGGCCGGTCCACTTCACGACGCAGCAGTCCACGACGGGGTCCTCCATCTGGCGGAGGAGTTCGAGTCCGTGGGTGAACGCGGTGCGGTCGGCGCAGTCGTGCGGCTTGGCCGGGTCGTAGATGCGACCGCACGCGGCGCAGGTGTTGGTCATGGGCATCACCGTCCCGCAGGCTGGGCACGGCTCACCGGTAGCGACCGCCAGCACCTCATGCGCGGCCCACGACGGTCCGGCGCAGTGGCCGACATTGCCGGTCAATCGGTCGACGATCGCGAGCAGGTCTTCCACCAGGAGCGGCGTGAGCTTGTGCCCCGTCACGATGTGACTGCGGACTTCTCGGACGGTGGCGACCTCAGCGGCCGTTAGCCCGGTCATCACTTGGTCAACTCTCGGCAGTGATGGCAGCCGACCGGGCCATCCACGCGATGGACGTGGGCGGCCGTGCTGAACTCAACCTCCTCCAGGATCGCTTCGCCGAGTTCGGTGGCGTCGCGGGCGACGGTCATCAGCGACCACTCCGGCGTCCTGTTGGCGGACGTCGGGATCTCGCGGGACATCACGTCCCACGACCCCGTGGTGCTGCTGGGCATGACTCGGAACTCAAGCTTGTGCATGGTGAGTTTTCTACCACTCTTGCGGTAACAAGTCAACCATCCACCCGGTAACTCTTGAACCGCGCGAGGCTGGTAACCATGCAACCGGCTTCGCGAGGAGGCCCGCCGTGAGCACCTGGTCCCGTTCCTCAACGAGTACAACCACGACCGCCCGCACACCTCGCTCGGCAACCGACCGCCGATCAGCCGAGCTCCCGTGCCCGGTCCCAAGCTCACCGACCAGCCGATCGTCCTACCGGAGCGCGAGAAGGGCCAGATGGTCCTCGACCTGTCTGCTGACAACAACGTCCCGAGGTCTGCATGACAGGAACCTCACGAGAGAGAACATCTAGGTGCGGGTCCTCGTCGTTCACCCCGGCCCCCACTTCTCCGTCGGCGACGTCCACCGGGGCTGGGTCAAGGGCCTCCGGGCCAACGGCTGCCAGGTGCTCGACTTCAACCTGAACGACCGCCTCGACTTCTACGACAAGGTCCACATGCCGGTCGGCGACACCTACGAGAAGCCCCTGGTCCTCGAGCAGGCGCTCCAGCTCGCCAACGAGGGCATCCTCAACTGCTGCTATCGGTTCTGGCCCGACGTCGTCCTCGTCGTCTCCGGGTTCTACGTCCTGCCCGAGCTGTTCCCCATCATCCGGGCCCGCCGGCACCGGCTCGTCATGTTGCACACCGAGTCGCCGTACGAGGACCAACGCCAGATCGGCCTCGCCGAGCAGGTCGACCTCAACGTCGTCAACGACCCCACCAACATCGAAGCGTTCCCCGCCGGCACCCTGTACATGCCGCACGCCTACGACCCCGACGTCCACCACCCCGGCCCGTCCGACGAGAAGTGCGATTTCTCGTTCGTCGGCACCGGGTACCCGTCGCGGCGCGAGTTCTTCGAGGCTGTCGACTGGACGGGGATCGACGCCCTGTTCGGGGGCAACTGGCAGGACCTCACCCCCGACTCGCCGCTGTACGGGTTCGTCGGTCACGACCTCGCCGAGTGCATGGACAACGCCACCACCGCCGACGTGTACCGCGGGTCCGCGGCGTCGGCGAACCTGTACCGCACCGAAGCTCAGGCGGCGCACCTGTCGCACGGCTGGGCGATGGGTCCCCGTGAGGTTGAGCTCGCAGCGTGCGGGACGTTCTACCTGACCGAGGCCAGAGGCGAGAACCGTGAGGTTCTGCCGATGGTCCCGACGTTCGACTCGCCTGAGGACTTCGGCGACAAGCTCCGCTGGTGGCTCGCCCACCCGGACAACCGCGGCCAGGTGGCGCGGGAAGCACGGGAGGCGATCGCGGACCGCACGTTCGCGAACCACGCCGCCCGGTTGTTGCAGCACCTCACCTGAACCACGGGGCCAGCGCACCCCTCCACTGATCAGCACCAACCCAAGGAGTGCGCACACATGGCTCGTATCGCTGGCCGTTCCGGTCGCCTGTACGTCGGTCTCGCCTCGGACACCGCTTCGGCGGAGCCCCTGGCCTACGTGTCGAAGATGACGATCGACTTCTCGACCGACAACTTCGACGTGACCGCCCTCGGCGACACCAACAAGCAGTACGTGTCGGGCCTGCCCGACTGCCAGGGGACCTTCTCCGGGTTCTTCGACGACGCCACCGCGCAGACCTACACGGCTGCGACGGACGGCCTCGCCCGCCGGTTCTACTGGTACCCCAAGACCCCGTCGACGGCCGGCCCGTACTGGTTCGGCACGATGCTGCCCGACTTCTCGGTCGACACCGACGTGAACGGTGCGACGGCGATCTCGGGGTCGTGGAACGCGGCGTCGAACGTGTACAAGGTCGGCTGAGCCCTGGCTTCGTCTGCTGATCAGTTGGCGAACCGGTTGGTGTCGGGTGGCCGTGCGGTCACCCGCGCCAACCGGGTCGGCGTGGAGAAGGCGTGCCTCGCCGGCAAGGGCGTGATGATCGCAGCAGCGTCCGGGGCGGGCCTCGGTTCCCCCGGCGGGACGCTGCGAGGCGTCGGCCGCTCCGGCGGGAAGTGGAACGTCCGCTACCGGGTGACCGGCTACGAGAACGTGGTGGGGGTGCTCCGATACACGGGCGCGGTCCACCTGATCAACAACGACACCGCCGCCCACGAGATCGCACCTCGCCGCAAGAAGGCGTTGGCGTTCCCTGACGGCGGGGTGCGCGGCGGGCCGGTGCAACACCCCGGCACCCGCGGCAAGAAGTTCTTCGAGCGGGCCGAGCCGATCGTCGTGCGGAACTCCGCACGGCTGATCCGCCAAGAGGTCCGTTCACACCTGGCCCGCACATTCGCGGGCTGACAACCCAGGAGGGCAGCGCACCAATGGACGAAGAAGAACTCACCGCCGGCCGTGTGATCGAAGCGGTCAAGTCCGGCGACTTCGACGGGAACCTCGTCGAGATCATCGAAGCGGTCCGGGTCCGGTTCCAGTTCGGGTCGACCGAGCAGAAGTGGAAGGTCACCTACGACGGTGAGGACATCACCCAGGACTCGCTGACGCTGGCCGAGGCGTCGTTCGTGGAGAAGCAGGCGGGCACGTCGTGGGCGTACATCAACCCGACGAACTCGGCCGGCGAGTGCCAGGCGATCATCGCCATGCACCTCCACTTCCGTCACGGCAAGCCCCGCAAGGAGGCCGTCGAGGAGGCGGGCCGCATGAACCTCGAGGCCGCCGTCGAGGCGGTCGGGTCGTACGAGGTGGAGCGCGCCCCAAAAGGCTCGGCTGCGTAGACGACTACGTGGCGGTGTTCAACCAGATGTTCCCGCAGTGGGGGCCGCCGACGGTGCGGGCGTCGCTGATGGGGGACCTGGATCTGTTGTGGCGTGACGTGGTGCACGACAAGGTGACGGAGGGCAGTGACTGATGGCAGGGCTGACCGACTCTCTCCGCATCCTGATCACGGCGAACGGCGCGCAGGCGGAGCGGGAGTTTGGGAAAGTCGGTGCGTCGGCGCGCCGGAACCTCGGTCAGGCGGAGACGTCGGCGCAGCGGTACGGGCGGACGCTCACGTCGGCCGGTGTCGCGATGGCGACGTTCGGTGCGGTCGCTCTGGTCGGCTTGGGGAAGGCGGCGCAGGCTGCCGAAGAGGAGCACGCCGCGCTTCTCCGGTTGGAGAACAGCATTCAGAACATGCCGGAGCTCGCGGGGGCGTCGACGGCTGCGTTCCTCGACCAGGCGGCGGCGTTGCAGGACACCACGAAGTTCGCGGATGACGCCACGGTGTCGGCGCAGGCGATGCTCGGCACGTTCCACATGACGGAGTCGCAGATCCTTCGGTTGACGCCGCTGGTGCAGGACTACGCCGCGAAGTTCGGGGTGGACCTGGTGACCGCGGCGAAGCAGGTCGGTCGGGCGGTGGCCGGGTCCGCTGGGGCGTTGCAGCGCAACGGCATCGTGTTGGACGAGAACGCATACGCGGCCGACCACTTCGGGACGGTCCTTGGAGCCCTCCGCGAGAACGCGGGGGGCTTTGCCGCGCAAGAGGGCGAAACTCTGACCGGCCAGATCGCGATCTTGAAGAACAACCTGATGGACCTGGCCGAGGGTGTCGGCGTGGGTGCCACCGAGGCGTTCTCGGACATGGCCGGCGCGGTCAAGTTCCTGTCGGACCGGTTCGACGATTTGGACCCTGCGACGCAGTCCGCGATCGGGCAGGTCGCCACTTGGGGGGCGGTGGGCCTCACTGCGGTCGGGGCGACGTCGTTCCTGGTGGGTCAGGTGATGAAGCTCGGGCCGGCGTTCTCGGCGATCGCTGGGCTCGGCCCGAGGCTGTACGCGGCGATCGCCAACGCTGTGGTGCCGACGACGGCGTTGACGGTCGCTACTGACGGTTTGGCTGCGTCGCAGTCCGCTGCTGCGGTGTCGGGCGGCGCGATGGCTGCGTCGGTGCTGGGGTGGTCGGCGGCTATCGCCGCTGCCGGTGTCGGCCTGTCGATCGTGGTGGAACGGACCGGCGAGCTGTTCGGTCAGGACTGGTCGTCTGGTCTGTCGACGAACGTGCACCAGTGGAACGGTGAGGTGGCCGACGCGATCGCTGCGCACCCGTCGCTGGTGGCGGCGTTGTCGACCGGGAAGCAGGCGTTCGAGGGGATCGGGACGTCGATGGCGCAGGCGTCGCAGAACCTCGATGACTTGTCGCAGGAGATTCAGGACTACCTCGACGGGGTGTTCGACCTGCCGTCTGCGCAGCGTGATCTTCGCCAGTCGTTCGACGACCTGTTCGGGACGCTGCTGACCGAGGGGCACTCGGTTGACGATGTGGCGTCGTCGTTGCAGGGGATCGTGGAGGCCACCGCTGGTGTGATCGCCGCTGGTGGGAACGCCGACGCTGCTGCGCAGTTGTCGATCGCCCGGTTGCGTGAGCAGAAGGACGCGGGGCTGATCACGGCGGACCAGTACCGGGACATGCGCGAGGCGATCCTGAACATCCCCGGCGTGTCGCGGACACTGTTCGAGAACAACGCCCCGGACGCCCAGCAGCGCACGATCGAGTACCGGGGCCGGATCTACACGGTCCCGCAGAACTGGGCGACGACGTTCCAGGCGAACACGGGGTCCGCCATCAGCAGCGTGCAGGCGCTGATCGACCGCATCCGCCAACTGAACGCCACGTCGACCGGTTCGATCGCTTCTCGCCTCGGGCAGATCAACGCGGGGTTGGCGGCGTCCGGTGAGTCGTCGGCGATCTCGTACAGCGACACCACGTTGGCCGCGGGTGGCGGTGGGCGTTCCCGGCTCACCGCTGTGGGCGCGGGCGGCGGGGGCGACATCGTCGTCGCCCCCGTCATCCTCGACGGAGAGAAGGTCGGTGAGGTCGTGGCCCGCAACAACCGCAGGTTCAACACCGGACGCGGGGGTGGCGGCTGATGCCCACCACCTTCCACGTCGGAGGCATCGACCTCGGCCGCTCGTCACCGCAGGTGTGGACGTCCGACGGCACACGGGCCCGCATCCGAGGCACCGTCCGCGAATCCACCGCCGGCGGGTTCGCCGCCGCGATGTACCAGCTCAAAGGCCTCCTCCGCAACGTCGACGAGCGTTCCGGGGTGCCGGTGGTCCCGTCGTCGGACTCGTCGCTCGCCGGGTTCTACCGGGTCGTGGGCGGCGACGTGGAGGTGACCCCGGCCGGGTACCGGTCGTACTGGGCGAACTACACCCTCGAGCTGGAGGCGTTGCAGGGCCGGGCGTCCCCCCAGATCGAGTCTCGCCTCCTCGGCGCGTTGCGGACCAACTCGCACGGCGTCCTGACGGCAGGCACCGTCCCGTGGTGGGCGACCCCGACGGACGCCACGATGGACTACGTACCGGGGGCGACGGTGCAGACCCGCACGGGTGACGGCGGGTCCGTGAAGGTCGCGTACACGACCGACGGCACCCTGTTCCTCGACTCCACCCGGACGATGCAGTGCGGCGCGTCGGACTACTACGACATGTGCGCACGGGTCGAGGTGTTCGACGGGACCTCGTGGCGGATGATGAAGGGCCGCGAGATCGGCTCTGCGACGGCGGCGTCAACGACCGGTTGGCGGCTCACGAACGACCTCATGCGGGTGGTGTACGGCGGCGGGAACGCTCGGCTGTCGTTGACGCACTACAGCAGTGCGGCGTCGGCGTGGCAGAACACGAAGACGTACGAGCTGACCAGGGGGATCACCGGCGGGACGATCCAGGCGCTGGGCCCGTTCACGACGGTGTCGATCCTGAGGAACGCCCCGGAGTGCGTGATCCTCCGGTTGGGTGTCGAGCAGGACTCGACGACGTACCCGGCGCAGATCAACGTGGACCTCTGCTTGCGTCGTGGGGCGATGTGGGTCGACGCGACGGTGACCCGCGCCCCTGGTCAGGTGTCGTCGACGGAGTCGGCCTCGGTCGATTTCCCGTTGGGTGTGCGTAGGTCGTCCACGGAGGCCGGCACTTCCCATACCAGCGGCGTTCATGCGACGTCGGCTGATGCGGGGACGGGCGGCGGGAAGTACATCCTGACGTCGCCGACGGCCACGACGGTCGACACGACCGTGGGGGGTATCCGTCAGGGCACCGGGGTCAACACGTTCCAGTTCATGGCGGGGTACGAGCCGTCGGGGGCGTCGGGGGCGAACACGTTCACGAACCAGGTGTACAGCTACTTCGCTGCGGTGGACGAGACGATGCGGATGGCGCGCCGCTGATGCCTTTCGAGACGGTGATGCAGGCGCCCGGGTCGTGGTCGTTGCAGTTGGCGGACGACACCCCGGAGTCGGTGAAGGTGTTGACGGGGCGTGCGTTCTCCGCGGTGGTGGTGACCCCTGCGCCGATCTCGTCGCCGGGGAAGCTGTCGGCCACGGATCTGGTGGGGTTGGCGTCGTTCACGGGGATGGTGTCTGGCCGGTCGCGGTCGCGGACCCAGGTGTCGGGGTTCGGGCCGGCGTGGCTGTTGACGCTCGCTCGAGCGCCTGCGGATCAGGTGGTGTCGAAGCGGCCGCTGTACGACGGGTCGAACACGTCGTGGATTCGGAACAACGTGCTTCGGATCGGTGTGTCGGAGTCGAACGGGTTGTCGGTGGGGTCGATCTCCTCGAGTGCGTCGCCGACGAAACCGGGGCGTATCACGGCGGGTCAGACGCCGTTGGAGATCCTGGGGGATGTGTGCCGCCGGTTCGGGCGGAACTGGCGGGTGAACCCGTCTGGGACGTTGGATGTGAGCTCGTCGTTGTTCGTGTCGTCGCCGACGGTGATCGCGACGCCGAAGGGTGGTGGGCGGGATCTGAACGTGACGGGGTTGCCGTCGGTGGAGTTCGACGAGCGTGACGATTGGGACGATTGGGCGTCGGAGGTGACGACGCCGTTCACACCTGAGGACTATGCGTTCGGGGTGTCGTACGCGGTGGGGGACACTGTGGTGGCGACGGACGGCACCTACTACGAGTGCAACACGGCGCACACGTCGTCGGGTGCGAATCTGCCGCCGGGCTCGAAGTGGGATGAGGTGAACCCGTACGGGACGTCGACGCCGACGTCGAACCCGTATTTCGTGGCGTTCACGGGCGGGGCGCCGGTGGTGCGCAAGGTGGTGCAGGCGAGGAACGCGACGTCGTATGACGATGCGACGACGGTGGCTGATTGGCAGTTGGCGAAGGTGGATCAGCCGCAGCGTGAGATCACGTTGTCGACGGACGCGTACGAGTTGAAGGGGACGGCTGGGGGGTCGGGGCGGGTGAACCCTGGGGACATGATCTATGTGTTCGACCCGGACAACGATCTGTATTCGACGTCGACGCCGGTGTTGTATCAGGGGCGGGTGGTGTATCCGGCGACGGTGCGGGTGACGGCGGTGCGTGAGCCGATCACGGCGGATCGTGGGGTGTATTCGATTTCGTGGTCGGGGGGGAATTTCGTGTTGACGGATTTGTCGCCGTTCGTGGTGTTCGAGGATGGGCCTGCGACGGTGGAGCTGGGTGAGCCGAAGCGGTTGCGTCCTGAGGTGGGGGTTTCGCTGTGATGGGTTCCGTGGTCTACTCGTGTGATGACTCGTTTGCGTGCGGTTGTGGTGGTTGTGGTGGTGTTGGTGTTGGGCGCGTGGTCGTGCCAGGTGCCGACGGATTCGCCTGGTTCGGCGGGGTCGGCTGACGTGCCGATTTCGACGACGGGGCTGACGGCGCTGGTGGCGGGCGAGGACTGGCACTACGTCGGCTCTGGTGGCGATGCCCCTGCTTTCGAGAACGGGTGGGCGAACGTCACGGGTGAGCCCAAGACCGCCTTCCGCCTCCGTGAGCCCGGTGTCGTGGACGTGCACCTCACCGTGCAGTCCGGCACCCCCGGATATCCGATCTTCACCCTCCCGGCCGGTTACCGGCCGTCGCACAACACCCACATGCAAGGCACCGGGTACTCGTCACTGTCACCGGTCACGCCCACGTCCGGCGGTTTCGTGGTGCTGGACGACGGGACCGTGGCCGACGGGTCGGTGACGCCGGGGATCCTGCTCACCTGCTCCGATCAGTTCTTCCTCGATCCGCCCGAGCTGGCCTGACCTAGCTCCCCAACAACCCGCCCACCCCGCCCACGGCGGGGACACAAGCGCGCCCAAGGAGGCACACATGCCCCGA
>ERZ650311.572-NODE-572-length-22104-cov-14.525738_pt1 | contig 22104 bp, 29 predicted proteins | sample MGYA00376247_ERZ650311 | MGnify/ENA primary metagenome ERZ650311 (study PRJEB26733, sample SAMN07839324) | wastewater metagenome | biome: small river; feature: stream; material: water | place: USA: North Carolina | collected 2016-07-28 ...
CGCTCTTCCGATCTACCGTGCAGATTTTCTGTCAAAAGTCGGAGGGGGGTACCTTGGGGGATCGGTCAACCAATGGCGAAGAAGGGGCGACCGCGCAAACCACTCGAGAAACACAGGGCCGACGGAACATTTCGCGCCGATCGCCACTCGCGCAAAGAGGTCAAGTCAACTGGCGAGCCGTATCAGATCGGCGAGCTCGACGAGCACGGCCTCGACTTGTGGAATCGCATCGTGCCGGAGCTCGTGAAGATGAAGATCGCGACGGCGATCGACTCGCCGCAGTTGTTCGCGATGTGCGACTGGTGGAGTGAGTACCGAAAGTTTCAGACCGACAAAAGAATGGAGAAGTACAAACGCGTGTGTTCGATGGCTGCGGCCTATAAGCAGTTCGCCACGATCGCCAGCAAGTTCGGTTTGACGGCCGTCGATCGAGCCTCACTCGAGATCGACAAGACGTCGGCAAGTAATCCATTCCTCGCACTAATTCGCAGCTAGATCGATGCACGATGCGGAAGCAACTGACGAACGAGCAAGAGGTAAACGCGTACATCCGCGACGTGCTATCCGGCAAGCGTGTCGCCGGCCGCCCGGTGAAAGCCGCTTGCCAGCGTCACCTCGACGATCTCCGCGACGCGAAGAAGAAGGGACTGCGGTTTGATTGGGACGAGGCGGATCGCGGAATCAAGTTCTTTGCACTGCTCAAGCACACCACCGGCGAGTATGCCGGGGAGCCGTTTGAATTGAAGACGTTTCAAAAGTTTATCGTCGCGATGCTCGTCGGCTGGCGCCGGGTGAGTGACGGTATGCGCCGGTTCCACTATGCGTTCATTGAGCTCGGCCGCGGCAACGGCAAGACTCCGTTCTGCGCCGGCCTGGTGCTGCTGCTGTTCGCATTCGACAACCCGCTCGAGGCCCGGGCCGAGGCGTACAACTTCGCGACCGAGGAGCCGCAGGCCCGCCGCGTGTTCGAAGAGATCGCCCAATGGATCCAGAACGAACCGCACCTGGCCGAGTACTTGCGGGTGCTCAAGTCGCGGATCATCGCCCCGGATGGCGGCTACCTGCAGCCTATGTCGGCCGTCGGCAAAACCAAAGACGGTCTGATCCCGCACGTGATTTCCGTCGACGAGTTCCACGCCATGCGGGACTACCACCGCACACTGTGGGAGAAGCTCACGAGCGCGATGGGCAAGCGCCGGCAACCGATGATCATCATCATCACCACCGCCGGCGACGAGCAGAGCGAGCTGTGGATCGAGCATCACAACCTGGCCGTACAAATCGTCGAGCGTGGCAACGGCGTCGAGGCCGACGACTGGTTCGTATACGTCGCGATGATCGATGAGGACGACGATCCGCTCGACGAGGCGGTCTGGGCCAAGGCAAACCCGATGCTCGAGTACGGCGTCGTGAAGATCGATCACCTGCGATCGATGGCCACACTCGCCAAGATCGATCCGTTCAAGCTGCAGGAGCTCACGCGGTACCACTGCAATCGAATGGTGACGAGCGACGTCCGCGTATTCACGCCGGAGATGTGTGCAAGCGCCAACCAGGAGCTGCCAGATCTCGCCGGCCGCGAATGCTTCGCCGGCTACGACGGCGGCTGGAAAGACGACATTGCCGCGCTCGCCTATGCGTTTCCGCTCGAGCCGATCGAGGTCGAGGTGGACGTCGACGGGCAAATCGTTCTCGAGAAGAAACGCCGGATGGCGGTCCTGCTCGATTGCTGGGTACCAAACAACGGCGTCCGTAACCTGGCTCTCGAGCCGTGGGCCTCGTGGATCCGCGATGGTCACCTCCGCGTGACGCCTGGCAAGGTCACCGATACGAACGCCATTCACGCCCGACTTGCCGAGCGGCAGCAGGAGTTCGGGATCCGAACGCTCGCCGGCGATCCGAACAACGCCCGCGAGTTCGGCTCGCGTGTGCAGACCGAGCTCGGCATTGAGGCGTTCTGGTTCGGCCAGGTCTGCGGAAAATACAACGAGCCGATGCGTGAAGTGATCGGCATGATGCTCGAGGGCCGTCTGATCTTCGGCGACAATCCCCTGCTCTCTTGGGCGCTGCAGAACGTCGTCGTCCGCACGGATCACCGCGGCTACATGATGCCCGACAAGGAGCGGTCTAAGGAGAAGATCGACCCCGCGTGTGCAATGCTGATGGGCATCTCAGAACTTTTATTCAGCGAACGAGAGCCGCCGGCAACAGGGAGAGTGTACGCGGTATGAAGACGATTCTTTTCGACGTGTGTTTTGTCGCTGGTGCCTCCGCGATCGTGTATGCCGCTTGGCTCACGGCGCCTGCGCTGGCGTGGTTGGTCGGCGGTTTATTCCTGGTCGCGTTCGGGATCTTCGGGTCTCAATACGCCGAGCGAGCCAAGAAACAGAATAAGGAGCAGGGGAATTGATCGCAGATATATTCGCGTCGCGACTGGCATCGACCAACATCGCCGGCTATCCGCCGCGTGATTCGTCGTTGGCGAAACTGTTTGGCCTGGGCACGCAATCGCTCAGCGGAGCCAAGGTCGATACTAAAGCGGCGCTTGGTTTGTCTCCGGTCTTTCGCGGGGTCAACATCATCGGCAACAAGGTTTCCAAATGCAAACCACACATCTATCAGCGCTTGAACGACAACGACCAGCCGGATCCGACGGGCCGCAACAAACGGCGGGCGATGGAACATCCCTCGTGGCGGTCGACCGTCCGCCGCGCAAATCAGTGGATGAGCGCCGGGGCGTTTCGCAAGACTCTCACCGTGAACGCGATACTCCGCGGCAACGGGATCGGCCACGTGGAACGGGACATGGCCGGCCGAGTCGTTGAGTACTTGCCACTTCTGCCTGATCGGACGGGCATGGCGATCTTCGGTTCGAAGGTCAGCGAAGACTCGCAGATCCCGGAGGATGCGATTGTTCTCTATTGGACAACGGTCCGCGGGCAGATGCGCACGATTCTGCCCGAGAACATCATTCACATTCGCGGACTCGCCACAAACGGGATCTGGGGCGTCGATGTGATCGACGTCATGCGGGAAACGCTGGGCCTCGCGCTGGCCGTCCGTGATTGCGGTGCCAGGTTCTTCGGCAACAGCATGCTCGGTTCCGGTCTGCTCTACATGCCCAAGGGAATGGGGAGTGGTCCGAAGGGTGAAGAGACGGTCAAGAATTTTATCAAGAGCGTGAAGGAGCAGGCGAGTGGACTTTCGAAAGCTCACCGGATGCTGGTGCTCGATGAGGGCACGAAGTACGAAAAGCTGAGCGTGGATCCGGAACAAGCTCAGGGCCTGCAGACTCGCGAGTTCACAACACGTGAGATCGGGAACATCGTGGGCTGCCAGTCTCACAAACTCGGCGACACCAAGCGCACGAGCTACGCCTCGCTCGAGCAGTCGAATCAGGAACATCTCGACGACGACATCGATCCCTGGCTCGAGGCCTGGGAGGAAGCGATCGAGGATACCGCGCTCACCGAGGAAGAGAAGGAGACTGGCAGCCACTACGTCGAATGCAATCGGAAAGCGCTGCTTCGCACGAACCTGGCGGCCCGCGGCTCCTACTACACCCAGGCCCGCAATGGCGGCTGGATGAGCGCGAACGACATTCTCCGCGCGGAGGGTGAGGATCCGATCGGACCACAGGGCGATCAGTATCTCATTCCGCTCAATATGAAACCCGCCGACCAGGCTGGGGAGGATCCGGTCCTTACCATCGATTCTGATCCCAAGCCAACCGACGACGAAGAGAAGGCCAAGCTCGCTGCGGACTTCCAAGCTGTCGCGATGCATGAATGTACTCGCCTCGTCGATCGGTGCTGTGCGGAGGCGGTCCGCAAATCCGCGAAGAGCGGCGGCGAGTTTGTGGAGTTCGTCGAGTCGATTCCGAAGTGGTGCCAGGATCCCGAGCCGTTGCGACTGATGCTCACCTATGTTGGTTCCCACCTTGCTGGCGAGCTCAACAAGTTCACCGAGCCGCCCTACTCCGCGACCGACTTAAAGGCCAACGTCGCTGCCGCGATCGACGGCATTCGCGAGAGTGCGATGGGTGTGGGCAAGGTCTCGATCAGTACCGATCTCTTAGCCAGGCAAGCCGCATGAGCCGCTCCTATCCAAGCGACCTGATGAACGAGGCCAAGCGTCGATACCCGCACGCGACGTCAATCGAATTCACATTCGAGAATGTGACCTCGTGCGATTGGATGCGTGTAGTCGCGACCGGCATCGAGTATCAGACCAACGGATGTAACTCTGCGTGTCAATTGTCGATCTCTCAATCGGGACGCCTGTTGCAGCAAGTCACAGGAACCTCGCCCGACGAAGTTTACAAAGCGTTAACAGCGTTACCACAGGACATCCAATGAAAAAGTATCCCGCCATTCTCGGCTCGTTCTACAATCACCCACACCTAATCACTCACGACAAGCTGCAGGAGATCGACGCGTTTCTGCAGCGACGCGTGGCCGGCCAGCAGTCGGCGTTCGAATTCAATCGGGAGAACGGGCAGCCGGTTGCGCAGATCTTCGCCGCGAGCGGTGAACCGTTTGCGATCGACCAGATGCCGGCGGCAAGTACTCCGGCGCAGGAGTATGTGGCCGTGCTCCCATTGTTCGGCACACTCTGGCAACATGCCTCGCTCGAAATGGAATATTCCGGCGGCACTTCGACCGAGGCCTGGCAGCGTCAGTTCCGCCGGCTCGATGCGAATGCCGCGGTGAAGACGATCGTCATCGAAGCCCACACGCCCGGCGGGCAATGCATTGGTGTGCAGGAGACGGCCGACATGGTCCGGGCTGCTCGCGATGCGGGTCGCACGCGAATCGTGTCCGTCGCTAATTCGCTCATGGCGTCGGCGGGGGTGTGGATCGGGACCGCGGCCAAGGAAGTCTACGTGACGCCTGGCGGCGAGATCGGCTCGATCGGCGTGGTCTGCATGCATTCGGATTATTCGAAGGCGGACGAGGAGTCCGGCGTGAAGCGGACGCTCGTGGCCACGAGTCGCAAGAAGATCATGGGCAACGAGTATGAGCCACTCGATGCCGAGGCGCTCGCCATGTTCGAAGCGGACAACCAGGTTGTCTATCAGCGGTTCGTGAAATCGATGGCCGCCAACCGCGGCGTGACGCCGGCCAAGGTCGAGAGCGATTTCGGCGGCGGCGGCATGCTGTGGGCGAAGGATGCTGTCAAAGCAGGTTTGGCCGACGGCGTCGCCACGATGCAGGAAGTTCTCGAGAAGGAGATCCAGCGACTCAACAAGGCGCCGCGGAAGAGCATGCGAAACGCGGTGAATATCGCGGCCGCGAAGCTCGACTGAAAACATTACAACGCTCTCGAGGCCGTTGAGTTATGATTCGCGGCCTCAGAAAAATCGTAAGTCGTTGTGGCACAACATGCCCCGGGCACGAGCGTGCCGATCGGCCCAGTTGATTGGCACGGCTCGTGCATGGTCGGGAGTCTCTCAATCACAACTCAACAGCGCACGCGTGCGGCCAAACTCAGTTGCGGCCAAGATCGTGTGCGAGGTTAAGGCAGCCAAGCTCAGCCGCGGCCGCGCTTACCAACGACGAGCGATTCAATCGAACACTCGTCGCCGGTAGGCGTTATCTATTGCTGCTTCCCGGCGACATCACGGGAGGCCACCATGGCTGTTAATCGGACTACGGCAAAGCAGCTCCGCGAGAAGCGGGCGGATCTAATCACCAAGGCTCAGCAAATCGTCGCCGAGAAATCGGACGACCAAGGTTTGCTAGGCGCCGAAGATCAGGCCGCCGTCGATACGATGCTGGCCGATGCCGAGAAGTTCAACGAGCAGGCCAAGCAACGCGAAGATCTGCAGAAGGCCTTCGACGGCCTGGGCGATCGCAACGGCAATCGCTTTCAGCAGGATCCTGCCGACGACGGCAACGGTGACGAAGATCGCCGTGCTGGCGGTGACGGCGCCCGCGAGGGTTATGTCACGATGCGCTGCGGTTTCGACCGCAAGGGCAAGCCACGTTACGCAGCCCGCAAAGCCGGCGCCCGTGGTAGCAGGGCCTACCACGACGCGTTCCTCGCTCATCTCTCTGGCCGGGCAACGCCCGATCAGATGGCCACCGTCATCCAGTCCGATAGCGCCGAGCGTGCCGGTGCCCTACTCCCTTCCGAGCAGTTCCAAGCCGAGCTGCTCAAGGAAGTCGACGACGAAGTGTTCATTCGCCAGTACGCGAAGGTGGATACCGTGCCGTCGGCCGACAGCCTTGGCATCCGCAAGCGGACCGCGAAATTCAGCTCGTTCACCTGGGGCCCTGAGCTCCAACAGCCGACCGAAGACGGCGCGCTGAAGTATGGCAAGCGTTCACTAACGCCCCATTACTTGAGCGGTGCTGTGCCGGTCTCGAAAGATCTGCTCCGCCGCTTGCCGGAATTCGATAGCGAGATCCGTCAGGAAATCGCTCGTGATTCGGGTGAGGTGATGGAGCAGGCTTACCTGCTCGGCAGCGGTGCCCAGCAACCGCTCGGCGTATTCATTCCGACAGCCGACGGCATCTCGACGAATCGCGATGCATCGACGGGCTCAACCACAACCTTCACGGCCGCCGCGCTGATCGCTGCGAAGTACAAGCTCAAGGCTGCCTATCGTCGCAAGACGGGCAGCCGAGCCGGTGCTCGCTGGTTGTTCCACCGGGACGGCATCTCGAAAATCGCCCAGCTGAGCGACAGCTCGGTTGGCTTCCTGATGCGACCAGGTCGCGGTCTGCAAGACGAGGACAGCGATTTGCTGCTCGGCCTGCCGATCGACGAGAGCGAGTTCTGCCCGAACACGTTCACGACCGGCAAGTACGTCGGTTTGCTCGCCCAGTGGGCGATCGGCTACCGCATTGCCGACGCGCTGGAAATGGAGCTCGAGCAGCTCAAGGAGCTGATGGCGCTCACGAACCAGGATCTCTACCTGGCTCGTCTGAAGACGGACGGTCAGCCCGTGCTCGAAGAAGCGTTCGTTCGTTTGAAGACGGACTGATCTCGAGTCGCAGGCGTCGCTCTTTTCATCTCTCCGGCACGGGCCGGCATTTCGTGGGAACCAAGTAATGTACCAACATCAACAACGGCGGAAGATCATCCGCGTTATGAACGCAGTGGCGGCTGGCACGTCGGCCCAAACTTCCTCGGCCGTGGACATGCGCGGCTGGGAGTCGGTCGAATTCGTCGCAATGTTCGGCACGGCGACCACAACGCACGTGACGAAACTCAAGGCGCAGCAGTCGAGCGACGACGCGGCGGCCGATGCTTATGCCGACCTGGCGAGCTCGCTCACGTCACAGATGGCAGACGGCGATTCAAACAAGATCGCCCGCCTCGAAGTGGTCAAGCCACGCGAGCGCTATGTGAAGTGCCAGATCGTTCGGGGCACGGCGAACATCGTCATCGACGGCATGATCGCGATCTTGAGCGGCCCGCACAACGAGCCGATCACGCAAGACGCAACCGTGAGCGTGAACAAGTCGCTCGTGTCGCCGGCGGAAGGCACGGCATAGCCGTCGCCGTGATCACTGGCTGAACCATAGCTGCGGCCTGGCGCCGCTTTAAGCGAGTTTCACAATGCAAGTCAGAATGCTTACGACCGCGGCCGGCAGCTTCACCGCTCTGCCCGGCCAGGTCGTTCAAGTTTCCGAGGCCGAAGGCAAGGAGCTGATTGAGGGCAAGTTCGCCGAGCTGGTCACACCAGCGGCGAAGGCCAGCAAGTCGCCTCCGCCTGAAACCGACGAGAGCGAAGACGAATCCACCGACGAGAGCGAGGACACAGGCGATGGGGCTGATTCGAACGATCCCGCCGCTGGTGAGTCCGGTGACGCCGGCGGAAGCGGCGAAGCACCTAAGCCTGGTCGACGGGGAAAACGATAGTCACGTTCGGCTGCTGGTAGAAGCGGCGACCGAGTGTGCCGAGTGGACGACCTGGCGAGCGCTCATCACGCAAACCTGGGAGCTCACGCTCGACGCGTTCCCTTGCCGGCTGTGGATCCCGCGTCCGCCTCTGCAGTCGCTCGAGATCAAGTACATCGACACCAACGGAGACGAGCAAACGCTCGACCCGGCCGAGTACAAGATCGCCAGCGGCGAGCCGGCGTATGTGGTTCCTGCCTACGGCAAGAGCTGGCCATCGAGTCGCAGCGAGCCGGGTGCGGTCCGTGTGACGTTCGTCGCCGGCTACGGCGCCGAAGCCACGGCCGTACCGCAGCGGATCCGCCAAGCGATCCTGCTGCTCGCCGGTAACTGGTTCGTAAACCGCGAATCGGTGACCGTCGGAGCAGGCGCTGCAATGGAGCTGCCGCAGTCGGCAACCTGGCTACTCGAGGCGTTCAAGACGGGAGCGGCAGCGGAATGGTTCTTTCCGGACGGTTGAACACGCTGCTCGTGCACGAGCGGAAGCCGGACGACCAGGGGCTGGGGATGAAACTCCCCTACAAGCCGACGGGCAAGAAGCTGTGGGGCAGCGTCGAGCAGCTCAGCGGCAGCGAGCTCGCCGTGGCTCAGTCGATCGAAGGCCGGGCCAATACCCAAATCAAATCCCACTATGTCGACTACCTCCGCGCGGGCGATCGCCTGACGACCGCCAACCGGACATTCAACATCGTGGCCATTAACAATTTGCAGAACCGCAACCGCGAGCTGTGGATCACCTGCATCGAGACCGTGTCGCCATGAGCCAGCCGACGAAACGCCAGCCGACGAAAAGACTGAGCATTTCGTTCCCGGTGTGGCCCAAGTGGAACTATCACTTTCCCGAGCGCGACGTCGATCCGATCGTGGCCGTGAAGTACTGGCCAGCGAATCAGCCGCTCGCGATCGCGGGCCCGGACACCGAGGCCACCCAGTTGCAGCCGGCCGAGTATCCGCTCGAGCTGGTGCGGCTCACGTGCGGTGCGAACGGCGTGTCGGGGATCACGTTCAAAGAGAAACACAATTTGCCGGCGCTCGCCACGAGGCCGGATGCGGTAACGATCATTTACGACGCGCCAGACGCGGCGCAATAGTCCGAGGTTAGCGGGTGGACGTATACGGGCGGAGCGGCATCACGCCGGGGCAGTGGAAATCTCGCAGCGGCCAGAAGTGGTCAAGCGGCGGAACCACTCGCTCGGCGGATCTCGGCGGCCGGAGCGTCGCCGGCGGTGCGAAGAACGGGGCGTTCCTCACCGGCGACAAAGAGCTCGACGAGCTCCTCGCCGTAATGGAGCCAAAGCACATTCGGCCCGCGGTCGTGAAGGCGACTGACGCCACGATCACCAACTACGTTCGCCCGGAGTACATCCAGAAAATCACGTCGGCCGGTTTCGTCGAAACGGGTGCGACTCGAGACATCGCCAAGAAGCGACGCGTGAAACGCTCACGCATGCACTTCGGCAGCGAGCTGTTCATCGATCGCCAGAAGGTCGTCGAGCTGCGTCTGCAGCGGGGCGGCCGCATTGGCTACGACAAAAAACGAAACGAGGACTTTTTCCACCCGATCGCCATTGAATTCGGCACCCCGCACACCAAGGCGGAGCATCCCCTCCGCGACGCGCTCGTCGGCAACACGGCCGCGGCGCTCGCCGAGTTTCGCAAGTATCTGCGGGCTGTGATCACCGGCGTGAAGTTGGCAGGCCTCAACTACGGCAGACGATTCAAACTGTGATCGCACGCAAGCTGAAAACCTATTTGGAGTCACGGCCGGCGATTGTGAACAAGCTCGCCGCCGAGAAATGGGGGATCCGGATCCGGGTCGACTTCATCCCGCAAGGGATGCCGCGGCCCTACGTCCGGCTGCAGGAGCTCGGCGCCACGCCCGACTACCACCTGGCCGGCGAGCTCAGCGATTTGAAAACACGGGTTCAGTGCGACGTGTGGGCGGATAGCGAAGCTGAGGCCGAAGAGATCGCCGAGCTGATTCGCCTGGCGCCGCTGAGCGGCTATCGCGGCAGCTGGGAAGGTACGCCCGTGCAGGCCGTGAAGATCGCTTTTGAAAGTGGCACCCACGAAGACGAGAAGGACGGCAGCGACGACGTCGCGTACCGCAACACGCGCGACTACCAGATCACCTATCAGCGAGCAGTGAACTAACGGGGGCATCATGGCAGCAGGCACTGGATCACTCATTCCGAACGGCACCACTTTCACGTTCTCGGCGGGCGGCGTCGGCACGGTCGTGTCGATCACGCCGGAAGAAGAATCGATCGCCACCATTCCGGACGATAACCTGGCGACCGCCGGTCACCACGAAGTGCTTCCGGGCAAGCTGATCACCGTCACCGAAATGTCGGGAGTGAGCGTGTTCAATCCGGACGACGTGCCCGCCTTGGGCGCCATCGTGACGGCCACGCTCACCTATCCGCCGCGGACCGGCCAGACCAACGGCGCCGTTCGCGCGGGCACCGGCTTCCTCACGAAACGCCAGGTCACTGAGATCGAGAACGACACCCGCGTGCTGCTCAATTGGAGTTTTCAATTCAACGGCAAGACGGATCCAACGTACACCGCGGGCACCTAGTTCGCCCGTTCGTCATTCACGGCATCCCACGGAGTGGAATCAATGGCCAAGGTTCAACGAGATATCGAAGTTCGTCAACTCGTCGGCGTCAACGAGCGCGGCGTCGAGGTCGGCCAGGCCGTCGACGAAATCATACTCAACGGTTTGCGGATCGGATTCGTCGGGCATCAGCCGACGGATCCGATCAACTTCATTCGCCCGGGCGTGCTCGGCGACAAGGAGACGCTGGCCGCGATTCGCGTCGCCGTCAAAGAGCGGATCGGCGGACCTGACGATCGCCGCATCAATGGCGTTCCGGAGATGAACGACGAGGAGCAGCTCGATCGCGAGGAAGGCCGGATGCCAGCGGGCGACGAGGAGTAGTCGCCGGCAGCGTGGCTGGATCTGAATTCAACGGAGGAGTGAGCGATGAAAGCGTTCGCAGACAAGAGTGCCTTTAGTTCGATGAGTGGCGGTCGCCGCCGCTATAAGGAATTCGACTGCCCCGGTGTGGGCCGCGTGGTCCTGCGGTCGATCACCGCCGGCGAGTTCGCCCGCGTCGATGCTGCCCGCACCCGGGCCGCCATTGCCTGCCGTGATCCCAAGCAATCGGGCAACCAGGTGCGATCGCTTAACGATGGCCTGGTCGAGCTGCTCGTGGCCTGTGTCTGCGACGGCGAAAAGAACCCAATGTTCTCGCTTGAAGATCGCGTGATGCTGATCGGCCTCGATACGGCCGTCTCCGACGCGCTCGTGAGCGCTTGCATCGAACATTGCCAGCTCGACGAGACGCATGTGGAGGACTTGCAAAAAAACTCATAGCCGACGAGTGGCTGCAGTTCGCCTATTGGCTCGCCGATCGGCAGGGGCGACTCGACGTCGAGGCGATGCTCGAGGAGCTCACGCCGCAGCAGCTCGTCGGATGGCGAGCAGCTCGCTATGTCGTGCCACTCGAGGACGGCTGGCGCCAGGCGGGCACGATTGCGGCCGCCGCTCATAACGGGCTCGAGCGATACATGGCCGCTCGCAGCGGCCGCCGATTCGTCGACAAAACCAAACTCAGATCTCCGGACGACTACATCCCGCACATGACCGATCGGCGGGCGAAGTCAATCGTCGTTAATCAGGAATCGATCGACTCCCACCAGGCCGCGATGGAGCGGCGCTATCTGAAAAAATGAGCACGATCGCTTCCCTCGTCGTCGACGTCATCGCCAATACCGGGCCATTTGCCAAGGGGATGGCCAAAGCGCGGGCCGAGGCGTCGCTATTCTCGAAAGGGATCAGCTCGCTTAAGGGCGTGCTCGCCGGTTTCGGCGGGGCGCTCGTCGCCGGCTTCACAATCAAAGGCCTGCAGGGCACGGCCGAGGATATCGATCGCATCAACAAGGCCGCGAGTAAACTCGGCATCGCGACCGAGAAGCTCTCCGCCCTCGAGCACGCCGCGAGCCTCAGCGACGTTAGTTTCGAAACGCTCACCAAGTCGCTCACGATCATGGAGCGGAACCTCGGCAGCGGCAAATCCGAGGAGTACCTCACGAAGCTGGGCCTCAAGCTCAACGATCTTCGCGCGCTCAGTGCCGATAAGGCGCTGCTCGTGATCGCCGACAAGATCAAGGCAATCGGCGACGTCGCGACGCGGACCGACGTCACGATGGGGATCTTCGGCAAGGGCGGTACCGAGATGAGTAGTCTACTGCTCGAGGGAGCCGACGGCATCGAGCAGCTGATGAACCGGGCCCGCGAGCTCGGCCTCACGTTCGACGAAGAAGCCGGCGACAAAGTCGAAGAGTTCAACGACGCGCTCACCAATCTGATGGGCTCCATCAAAGGCCTGGCCCGCGAGCTCGTCACCACGCTGGGCCCGGCGCTCACGTCCACGGTCGATGGTCTGACGGATTTCATCACCGCCCGCGGCGTGGTAGCCAGCGGCGGATCCGAGTCGCATGGATTCTACGGCGACAAGTACGACAAAATTCTCGGCGGCATGTCAGATCAGGATTTTCAGAAGTTCCTGGCAGCTCGTCGGCAAGTCGGCCAGATGGATATCGGCGATCGGTCGGAAGCGATGGCGAAGCTCCTGGGCAATGGGCTCTCCGCCACGGATATATCCTCCGACGATCTCGCCTCGGCAATTAGCCGACGGCTCGACGCGATCACGGAGCAGACGCAGAAGAAACATCAGGAGGCCGGCATCCTGGTCGGCGAGGTCGATCCCTTCACAGCGATCAAGAATTCTTGGAAGGCACAAGAAGAGGAGAACGCCGAAAACAAAATCAAGCGAGTGAGCGACGCCGACTGGCGGAGCATGGGCGGCGCCGACGAGGCCCGGATCGCATCGATGATCGCGGCTCTTCCAGCGCTGCCGACGATGCCGGTAGCGCGTAAGCCAGGCGACCGGGCACCGGGTTTCTCGGTGCTGGAGGCCGGCACAGCCGAGGCCTTCCGCCAGGAGCGACGCTCGGCCGAGGCCTCCAAGGAAATGGATACCGCGAAGCAGCAGCTCGAGGTCGAGAAGCAGCAGGCGAAGACACTCAGCTCGATCGACGCGAACCTCAAGAAAACGCAGAAGCTCGAAATCATCAACATGGATTAGGCAGCGATGGCACTCACCGTCTCCTCGAAGATCTATCCCGACGAGCTCGCCGGCGGCGAAGACGACCAGGGCCGTCGCACGTATACGCAGATCTTCGAAGTCGATCAGACCGACGCCGGCACACTCGCGGCCGGCGTCGCCGTAGCCGCCGCTGCTCAGGCGGTAATGACGGGCGACGCCGTTCCGCTCCGTGGCGACAACTACTCGTTTCCCGACGGCACGATCGATACCGATGCGTTCGTGCTCAGCTTCGCCTGGCGGCGTCCACTTCCCAACGCGGAACCCAAGCGCTGGCACATCACCGTCAACTATGGCCCGTTCGTCGGCGACCCGGGGCAGCTTGCCGAATCCGATCCGCTCCTCTGGCCGACCGAGTATTGGGTCGAGTGGTACGAAGTCAGCGAGGTGATCGAGAACGCGAAGAACGTCGAGGCCCTCACGCAGATCGGCCGCGCGGCCGATACCGACGGCCCGATCGTCAACGCCTGCGGCCAGGAAACGGGCGAGCCTCTCATGCGGTCGGTCTATTACCCGATCCTCTGCTGCCAGAAGGCCTACGCCACGCTCGAGGAGATCATCGCTCTCAACGATACGTACCAGGGCACCACCAACAACGGCACATTCTTCGGCGCCACTGCTCGCAAAGCCAAGTACGTCCACACCGACAACAGCAAGCTGCAGCGGACGCAAGGCGTCGCGTACTACCTCGGCACCACGAAGATCCTCATCAACAAGAAAACCTGGGACCGGAAGATCATCAACAACGGCTGGAGCCATTTCGAGAAGAGCGACGCCAGTACGTACATCACGGGCGACGCCGGCCTCCCCTACGGCAATCCGTTTCAATCGGCGCCGAAGCTGATTCGGAACCTGGCGTTCGACGATAAGGACGACGACACGAACGACGTGCCCTGCTCCGAACCGATGAACCTCAAGCTCGACGGCACGCTGGTCGCGATCGGCAGCCTCTCGGAAAAGATCACGTATCGCGATCTCGAGGAAGTCGACTACGCGGGAATCGGGATTGGGAGTTAGTTCGCAGTAGTCAGTCGTCAGTTATCAGTCGTCAGCCAAACAACCCACTCGCGACTCGCCTCCCTTGCCTAGTGACAACAAACCCGCCGGCTTTACCCGCTCGACCGCTCAGCGGATCGTAGCGGCCGTGCGCTCGATCGAAGGGCGAGGGAAGAGCCTCGACCCTCCCGGCAAGCGCCGCCGCGGCGTGCTGGGCCCTGGCAGCAGCCGGACGAATAACCTCACGAAGTTCGCCGTCGTCACCGCGGCCGCTAGTGCCGATATGGGTCCGCCGGGGAAATGCGTACTGCTCGATGAGTTCCTCGAGCCGCACGACGAGAATGGCGACCCGCTGATTCTCGATCCGCTCCATGAAGACTACGACGAGGAGCTCGTCGAAGCGGTCGAGGTCGTGTTCTACAGCGCTCACACCGATTCCGACTGCAACGTCGGCAATCGCATCAAGCTCTCCGCCACGATCCCGATCGAGCCGGGCGGCGAAGACGACGAGGAGCATCCGATCCTCGGCGAGCACGTGGACGGCAGCGCGTACTGGGAAGGTCATCCGACGTTCGACAACGCCAAGTACTTGGGCGCCACGGGCGGCAAAGCCGTCTATCGCGACTTCGCGGAAGCCACGCCCGACGTCGGCGGCACCGGCAGCGGCTCGTGCGACGGCGAGGGCGGCGTCGATATCTCGCTGGACATTGGCATCACCGGCGGTCCGTTCGTGGTGGCGCCGAGCAGCTAAAGGAGCAGCTAACCGAGTAGCCAATGGGCACGATCGACATTCACATCGACGATTGCGAAGACTGCTGCGGCGAGGATGATACGCCGTGCGAGTGCCCGGGTGAGACCCTCACGGTGGTTGTGGCGGGCATCGGCAACCCTAACCCGGATACATGCCTCGGCCCATTCTCGCTCTACAGCGGCGCTGGCGATCTGTTCTATCCCGACCTGAACGGCTCCTACGACACCGAGATCACCACCAGCGCACCATGCTATACGGGCGACGATATCCTGCTCGGCAGCTTCAGCGATTGGGGAAACCCGGGGATCAAGGTCCGCGACATCCGGCTCTGTCTCGATGATTCCATTCAGAAGTACATGTACACCCACACGGCCCGGATCAAGTTCTGCTGCCATGGTTGCGACAACCTGATTGTGGCCGAAGATTCGCCATGCCCCGAGGGGCAAACCCGGAATTCGGTTGAGGTTACTTTCCTTGGTACGGTGTGGAATTCGGACGGCACACGTGACGCCATCGGCTACCCCGACTCATTTCAGATCATGAGGCTGGTCTGCTGCACGGATTGTTTCCCCAGCAACATCAACGGCTGCACGCACCTCGAGGGCACGGTCTGCGGCGAGACGGATCCGTCCACAGTCGGGGCCTCGCTCGTCGCGGCCCTTTCCTGAGATGAAGTTTATTTGCCAATACGACGGTGACGGGAAATGCACGCAGTGCGGAAAGGCGATGCGCGAGGGCGTGCGTCGCAACTGCAAGGCAGCGCCGCCTCAGCCGCCGCGGGAGCATGTCGTTCTCGAGCCGGGGCCGGAGCGGCCGCGCGGGCCCAGCGTTTGGGATTGCCCGCATCTGGGCAACAACATCGGCGAGAGCGTCAAGACGATCAACTGCGGCTGCGGAAACCGCACGGCCCTTTATGAGTGCGAAAAGTTTTGGCAGGACTGCGCTCCCTACGTCACCAACAAGAACGGGTCGGTCGAAAACAACGCGGCCGGCGAGGTCGTGCTCCTCTGTCGCGATTGCGAATTCAATCCCGTAAACTCCCCGAACCCGTAGCCTGCCTAGCTCGTCTGGCCAAAAATAGGGGGTAGTCCCTATAAGCACGGGCGGAGGGTAATGGCATGGCCAAGCAAAAGCGTTCCACGTTCGGCGATCCGCCGGCCGCGAAGCGTCTCAAAAACGATGAGCTCGCCGCGCTCTGTGCGGAGTGGTCGGATCTCGACGAGCAGCGGCTCGAGCTGCAGCGGCAGGCGAAGAATAAGGCCGACGCGCAGGAGTCAATCGAGCGGCGGCTGATTGAGCAATTGCACTTGAAAAAGCGGACCGAACAAAAGCTAGGGGCCGACTATGAATTCGGTTTCGAGCTCGTACCGGGCACGCTCTACTACAAGTCGACGCTGATCCAGCTGCTCGGCCAGGAAGAGTTCGATCGCCGGCAAGCGGCCGTGCCGCGGCAGAATCGATTCTACCTGCACGACAAGCGACCGAAGCCGCCCGAACCAACCGAACCACGCAAGCCCCGCGGCCGCAAAACTGCCTAGCTTGCCTGATGTTCATTGGCCAGAAATGGCCAGTCGGCGATAATGTCGCCAAGGAGGGACTGCGATGCGAACCGAACCAGCAATCCTGGTGGCTGTTGCGGAGCTGAAGCAGTTGGAGCCAGAGGAGGTCGTGTTCGTTCGCGTCCCGCGGTCGATCAAATCGATCATCGCGGACGACGCCGACTCGGCTCATTTGAGCGTCAACAAGCACTGCATCCTGAAGGCCTTGGAAGGTCGCGAGGATGAAGTCGCGAGAGTACTTTCGGAAGCCCGCAACTGTGAAGTGCGTGCTGATCTTACGCCGGCGGCCGGCGTCTCCAAGCCGCCACTGCCGCTGAAAGTTCCCGATGATTCGCCGTTTCGTGGTTCATCAAAAGAACCATTGAAGGTTTTGGTTGTTCCAGCCTCTGGGTTGATGGGCGGCCAATAACGAGGGCTGCCGGATGGATCCGCCACTGCTACGCGAGACGCCAGACCAGACCTGGTTCGATGCCCGCTGGGAGAAGCTGATCGCGGCGCCGCGGTTCAAGGTTCGGTTTGGCTACCACCGGCAGTTTCCGGAGGCGGCCCACGATCAGTTCACGATCGCCGAGCTGCCGATGCCGGAGCTGAAGAAGCTGCTGCTCGAGGCCTTCAGCTGGGGAGTCGTGCACCAGGCGGCGGCAACGCAGCAGCTCGAGCTGCAGGCGATGGCCGAGAAGGAGGCCCAGGAGGAGTTGCGGTGTTTACGACCGAAGGGATAACGATCGCGGTGTGGCTCGCATGTTGGATCATCGCGCTCGGCGTCGCGATGAGTGACAAGCGCGAGTGAATGTGCAGTTCGGATGTAGACAATGCGCTCGCCTGTTTAGGTGAGATCGCCGCGTGCGCTTTTCGGAAATGTGGACGCTACGAAGTGCGCAGAATCCTATGCGATTAGTAGGTCACAGCGCGCACTGAATTTAGGTTCCAGTTCCTTTACCGGAGTGCAGGTTCGATTCCTGTCATCCCCATTGATGGTAAAGACTTAGGAGAATTCGAGGCGCGAACAGGATACCTAGTCCAGTGCGCGCGAGGGGTTGGCTGTCGTGGCTATTTGATTTGTCGCGAGACGAACCTTTAGACAGCACCATGACGGCCGCCCCTTCGCGGGCACTGGCATCGATCACGCGGGGGAGCGATGAACGATCCGATCGGCGGGACTCTATTCGGCCTGGCGGTAGTCGCCGCGGTTGTTGCCATTCAGTTTTGGCCGCGGCGACACAGGGAGCTCGATCCGGATGAGCCGACGGCGAAGCAGCTCCGCTACGCGGCCCTGCTCGAGATCCGGATCCCGCCACGCTGCAGCCGACGGCAGCTCTCGCGACTCATCGATCGCCGGCGACGTGGCTAGCGAATCGGGGCTAGTTGCATTTTGTGTGGCGTGTGGCAGGATGGCTGCAAAGGGGGAATCGTCATGCGTGCTCTCGTTGTGTTTCTGTTGTTGCCGACGGCTGTGGTTTTCTCGGCCGAGTCCACTGACAAGATCGCGGACCTGCCCCGCTTGATCGATGCCTATGCCGCAGCCTCGCGCGCGGAGCGTCAACAGGCGATCATCGCATCGTATCGCCAGGTGGAAGCCATCAAACGCGATCGCAAACTCTCCAAAGACGATCGCGAGAATCAGCTGGCCACGGTCGCACTTCGGATCTCAGAGCTCGAGGATCCGGCGAAGCCTTATTACGCGGTCGCGCGGTTCGATATCACGAAGGCGAAGGCCGGAGACATCGGATCGTTTCGTGACGAGGCGGTGCCCGTGCTGCAGGTCGTCGATCGCAAGAATGCGATTCTCGATATCCAGTGGTCGGAGCGGGTGATGACGGGCGTGCGCAACGTCGACACGACGCAAGTCCCGGTGTACGGCCGGACGCATCACACGAGCGAGATGTGGCTCACGAACTATCCGACGACCGGAATGGTCGACGGTCGCGCGGTGCGATTGAACGGCGTGTTCGCGATCACCGGTACCAAGAAGTACGAAACGGACGACGGTCCGAATACGGTTCCGCTCCTCGAGCAGCTCGACATGAAACCGTATGAGGCGAAGTTCACGCGAATGGATGATTCGCGGACGTGGACTTCCGTCGGCGGCCACACCACCGAAGCGATCTTCGTGCGGTACAAGGGCGGCAACGTCGAGCTGCTCAAGCCAGATGGCAAGTCGCTCAGCATTCCGCTCGAGAAGTTCTCCGAGGACGATCGCAAATTCGTCCGCGATTGGCTCAAGGCCGCGAAGGCCAAATAAATTCTTCTCGTTGTGCTGCTTAGACTTGCGGCACGATCTTTGCGCTGATTGCAAACAGAGCTTGCAATTTTCATTTCACGCGCGCACATTGGACCTCGCTGTCTGAAGAATTTGTTCGTCTCCGCGACTCTCGCTCGCGACCCAATGCCCAATTCACGGGGCTTCTGTAGGTCGAGACCTGAGCCGGTGGGGACACCGGTCGGTCTAAGGCAAATCGAGCCGTCCTCGACGGCGTGAGACGAACCGCCTGATAGCCGACTTACACGAAGTCCGTCCACGCTTGCGCCGGCTGTCGCGCGGTTCCAATCCCGCCGCGACGCCGCGCGCCGGCATGGGCCTGCATGGAGGTGCTGCAGGATGCACCATTGGGCGTGGGATTTGTGGCGTTGGTTTGCCACCCAGTTGCGTTTTGCTGTATCCCCAAGAATAGTGGTAGCTATTCTTGGCCAGTGCGGCTTTCCCGTACGGAAACGGATCAGCACGGACGATCGTAGCGGTCAGGTCTTTCATGAAGAAAGGGGAGAAAGGGCCCGACCGCGGGGAGTAGCTCTTGATGAGTGTTGCGTTTTCGGCCGATATCGAGTTCGAAGATCTATACCGCGGGCACTATCAGCCCGCCCAGCATCCGGGCGACGAGCATCGGCAGACTCGAGTCTCCTACCTGGGAGAGATCTCGAAACTGAATCACGTCTTTTGGTTTCGGCAGTGGCTGGAAAAGTACAACCAGCCCGCCCGCGACGTGCCCGTCGCAGAGCTCTACGAAACCTATCGCTGGTGGCGCGAGCATTGCGACCAGCCTCCACGGAAAGTGCAGCTGGCCGACGTGCTCGAGGCCGGCGACGACCTGATCATCTTCGGGATGAATCTCATCGTGGAGCGTGGCCGCAGTCGTGGCACGGCCAACAAGTTTCGGCGGACGATCAATCCGATCTGGAATTGGGCGGCCAAGAAGCTCAAAACGAGGCGGCCCGACAACGAGCGGTACCGCGAGAATGTCGATGCTCCGATCGCGTTTCTGCCGGAGGAGCTCGACCAGATTTTCTCGGCGTGCAATCGCCGGTCTGGCTACGTGGGCAACGTGCGGGCCGATCGCTGGTGGCGGATGTGCGTGTCGTTCATTCACGCGACGGCGCTGCGTATCGGCGCCGCGAGGAATGTTCCGACCAAGAAGCTCGAGCTCTCGCGCGGCGGCATCCGGGTGCCCAGCGGGACGCAGAAGAATCGCCGCGAGAAGTGGCTCGACTTGTTCCCGTCGACGATCGAGGCGATTCGAGCCTGCCGGATCGAGGAGCGTGGCGTGCAGTTCGTGCTCGGCGACTGGCCGCACAACACGAATACGCTCCGGCGCCACTTCGCCGGGATCCTCGTGGACGCGGGCCTGTTTCCGTCGATCGACGCAGTACCGCGGGAGCTCAAGTTTCATGCGCTGCGAAAGACACTGGCCTCGCAGATCTACGCGAAGACGGGGCTCAAGGCGATTGCCCAGGAGCGGCTCGATCACTGTTCGGTCGAGGTGACCGAGCGATATCTCGACCCGCGCTACGAAACCGACCATCGATTGATGGACATCGCCGAGGATCCGCTCAAGCCGAAGCCGAGCGGAAATTCGCCGCGGCCCGTGCTTCGTATTGCGGACTGCGGTTAAACTCCATGTTAGTTGAGTCGCAAGTACGTAGCTCGCGGCTATTCAAAAGAGACCTCAGCGTGCGACCCAGCACGTTGGGGTTTTTTCGTTTGCGTTTTAAACCACAGAGACACGGAGGGCACAGAGCCATGGCAACGGATCCATTGATCGCCGATGCCGTTACGACGCCTGATTCGCGGCGTGCGTATCGCCGGATGATCTACCAGGAGACGCTTGATCGCCTGAAGGATCACCGCGACCTGCTGACCCGCGTGCTCGAGGAGATCGGCTGCAACCGCGACGCCGGCCGCCACGTCGAGCTCGCGCTCAACCAGCTGATCATCGACACCGATCAGCCAGCCGAACCACACACACACACACAGAACCAGCGCGGAACGATGACGACATCGTGACGCTCACGCCGGTTGGCAGAAGAGTTTAACCACGAAGGCACGAAGGACACAAAGTTATGGCAATCAAGAAACGATCGATCAAGAAAACTTTGGGCACCTATATACCTGACTCATCGGACGCACAGAAGGTGAGCAAGTGACTGCTACGGAACCAATTTGGTGGCTGACAAAGGACGGCGACAAAACCTGCCTTGCACTTTATGAGCGACACTACTCGGCATACCGATACCGCGACGGGAGAGTCCGCCGGCTCTTTGTGGGGCCCGGAGACAAGCTCGTCCTGCGAACCGAAGCCGGCAACGCGTTCTTTGTCTGGCGGAAGTTTATCGACGCCTCGGGGCAGCAGGGAGTCAACTGCGCGGCGTTCAGGAACGAAGGAGCGTATCGCAGCAGTGAACTCATACGACAAGCGGACGCGATTGCTGATTGCTGCTGGCCTGATACGCGGCATTACACCTACGTCGATCCGAAGTCAGTGCGGAGTTGCAATCCCGGATTTTGTTTCATCATGGCCGGCTGGCGGCGATGCGGACGAACCAAGGGTGGGCTAGTGGTGCTCGAAAAGTGCGCAGTGAAATCATGATGAGTCAAGTAAGTAGGTACCAAACTTTGAAGGTGGATAACTTCGACGTCGACGAGATGGCGGTCGTGCTGATCACCGTATCGAAGCATGCGGACGGCAAGAAGATTCGGATCGTGACGGGTGGCAATGGCGAGCTCGCCGAATACGTCCAGCGGTTCGCGGAGGAGCTGCAGAAAGATCCCCGGTTTTCTTCGTGATCTTCGTGCCTTCGTGGTTCATCCCCTTCACTGCAATGGATCTGCAAATGAAACCTCCCTACCGCAAACGCTGGTGGCATGAGCTGTTCGAGCTCTCGGATCTGGTGGTCGTCGCCGTGCTGTTCGCCGTCGCGCTCGTCTGCCTCGCGAAAGCCGCCAAGCAAACCTACGACCGACCGGCTGCTTCGCACTCCCCGGCGATCGATCCTGAAGAGCGACCCAGCTCACGGGCCCGGGCGCCACCAGGTGGCCGGCTTCCCCGTGCTCTGGTTGTTCCCGCCGCTCTCTCAGGATCTTTTGTGATGAAACCCCAAACCGAAACCCATTCGCCGCCGCTCGTGCTCCGGTCACCGTGTGCCGTCTGCGGCGGCCGTTCTCAGCGCTCGATCAGCCGCAAGGGCGCCCTCTCCTCGGCATCGGCCGACGGCCTGGTGTTCGATACCGAGTGCGCCGATATCTGCGACGCCCATCTGCCGGCCAACTATGCGGCGCTGCCGCTGGGCCAGCGGCATGAGGCCGTCGCGAATGTCTGGATCCAACTCGACTACATCGTTTGGCAGCGGCCGCCGCGTGTACTGCTCCGCCGCCAGACGGTGCGCTCGAAGCTCGTGTGCTTGTCGCGTTTCGCACAGTGGAGGAAGCGTCTCCGCCGCG
>ERZ650311.573-NODE-573-length-22081-cov-16.060111_pt1 | contig 22081 bp, 17 predicted proteins | sample MGYA00376247_ERZ650311 | MGnify/ENA primary metagenome ERZ650311 (study PRJEB26733, sample SAMN07839324) | wastewater metagenome | biome: small river; feature: stream; material: water | place: USA: North Carolina | collected 2016-07-28 ...
CAAAGCTTGGGCCCTTGCCACAGATGTCGCATGTTGATGCCATTGCGGAACTCCTTGAATTAATAAAGCTAACCGCCATACGCGTTCAGCAGGCGCAAAGGGTAGCAAGAGGGGGCCGGATTGAGCCAATCCGCAAGGCAAGAGTGCCAGCCCTCGTCGGATTTACGCGTAAAAAGTCGAGTGTGAGGCGGGCTACAGCGAACTCACTGAATTCCTGTGATGAGCAGGCGCAAGATAGAGCCATGTAATTCCTTTCGCTCCATGCGAAAGTCTTTTAAGTAGAAATGGAGAGTTCTATGAATGCGCTAGATCTCGCGAGATGGCAGTTCGCCATTACAACGGTCTACCACTTCCTCTTTGTTCCCATCACTATTGGATTAGGTTTCCTTGTGGCTGGGCTGCAGACAGCGTGGTACCGCAACGGAAATCTTAAGTATCTTCGTGCAACCAAATTCTTTGGAAAGCTGTTTCTTATTAACTTCGCCATCGGTGTTGTTACGGGAATCGTTCAGGAGTTCCAGTTTGGAATGAACTGGTCTTCATATTCACGATTCGTCGGTGACATCTTTGGTGCGCCACTTGCGATGGAAGGCTTGCTTGCATTCTTCCTCGAGTCCACGTTCTTAGGTCTATGGATCTTTGGTTGGGATCGACTTCCTAAGAAGGTACACCTTGCGACAATTTGGTTGGCTTCTTTTGGAACAGTTCTCTCTGCATACTTCATCTTGGCGGCAAACGCATGGATGCAACATCCAGTTGGATATGTCATCAATGCTGAGAAGCATCGCGCAGAGCTGACAAGCATTGTTGAAGTTTTGACTCAGAAGACAGCGGTAGTGACCTTCTTGCACACTATCCCATCCGCAGCATTTGCGGCGGGCGCATTTATGGCAGGAATCTCTGCTTATCTCATTCTGAAGAAGAAAGATGTTGAGATGGCACGACCAACCCTGAAGTTGGGGCTAGTCACAGTCATTATCTCCTTCTTACTCGTGAGCATTACAGGCGATGTCATCGGCAAGGTCATGACAGAACAGCAGCCTATGAAGATGGCAGCCGCTGAGGCTCTCTATGACACAACTGAATCAGCGCCATTCTCAATCCTGACTGTTGGAACACTCGATGGATCTCGCTCTGTATTCCAGATTGATATCCCAACCATGCTCTCCTTCTTGGCAACAGGTGACTTCGGTGCAACTGTAAAGGGAGTTAATGACTTGGAGGCCGAATACGATCAAACATACGGTCCCGGTGATTACACACCAAATATTCCTTTGGCGTATTGGTCATTCCGTTTGATGATTGGCTTCGGTGCGATTGCATTCTTCCTCGCAATCTTCACACTCTGGCGCACACGCAAGGGCGGTGAGCTTCCTCAAAGTAAGTGGTTCCTTCGCTCTATGCTGACAATGCCATTTATTCCACTTGCTGCGATCTCATTCGGTTGGATCTTTACCGAGACAGCGCGCCAGCCATGGACTGTCTTTGGATTGGCAAAGACTGCAGATGGTGTCAGTGCAGTTGTATCTGCAGGAAGTGTTCTCTTCACAATGATCGTCTTCACACTTCTCTATGGTGTTCTTGCTGTGATTGAAGTCGGACTCACTCTCAAGGTAATCAAGAATGGACCTGCTCCTGAAGTTGATTACGAGAATCCACAATTCGGAGGAAGCTCCGATAAGCCACTCGTGATGAGCTACTAGGGGGAATAGAAAATGTCATTTCAAACAACATGGTTCCTGCTGATTGCAGTTCTCTGGGTTGGATATTTCATCCTTGAAGGCTTCGATTTCGGTGTGGGAGTTCTACTTCCGTTCGTATCTAAGAATGAAGCTGATCGTCGCGCAGTGCTGACAACGCTCGGCCCAGTCTGGGATGGAAATGAAGTCTGGGTTCTTGTGGCAGGTGGTGCAACATTTGCCGCTTTCCCAGAGTGGTATGCAACTCTCTTCAGCGGTTTCTATCTACCGCTCTTCTTGATCCTGACATCTCTCATTGTGCGAGGAGTGGCCTTTGAATACCGCTCCAAGTACGGAAAAGCACAGTGGCGTCAGCGTTGGGATATCGCCATTGTGATTGCAAGCTTTATCCCAGCTCTTCTCTGGGGAGTAGCGTTTGCAAACATTGTTCGTGGAGTACCTATCGAGATGTCTGCAGATAAGAATCTCGAATATGTAGGTGGATTCTTTAATCTGCTTAATCCTTACGCACTCTTGGGTGGCGTTGTGACTCTCACGGTCTTCCTCACACACGGCGCGGTCTTCTTAGCTTTGAAGACTGATGGAGGAATCCGCGAGCGTTCACGAGCTCTGGCTCTCAAGCTTGGACTCGTTGCGGCAGTTGCTGCTGTGGCCTTCCTTGTATGGACAAATGTCATGTTGCCTGAGTTCAATGGCCTCGTCTTCGGGCTTTCAATTCTCGTTGCAGTCCTCTGGCTATCAGGGTTGTTCGCTGTGCTTAAGGTTCGCGAAGGTTGGGCATTTATCTTCTCTGCAGCAACAATCGCAACATTTGTTGCAACGTTGTTCTACGCCCTCTATCCACGAGTGATGCCAAGTTCTATTAGTTCAGAATTTGATCTCACTATCACCAACGCTTCAAGTACTCCATATACCTTGAAGGTAATGACCATCGTTGCGGTAATCATGACTCCGCTGGTCTTGATTTATCAGGGATGGACATATTGGGTATTTAGAAAGCGCGTCAGCGCATCGCAAATCCATAATCCTGAAGTAGGTATGTTGGATAAAGCGTGGCATTAAGAGCACTTATATATTGGCGCTGTGAAGTCTAAAGACCTGCGGCTACTGCTCTCAAAGGGCAGTAGCCGCAAGCTTTTCTTTGGAGCCATTTTTGGTGCGATCATCAACACTGCAATCGTTATTGCAAATGGTTTTCTCATTGCTGCAGTCATCGTCGGATTGATTTATCGCCACCCTAATGTGAAAACACATATTGCTGGGTTGGCTGCCCTTTGGCTCTTCCGGGCGATTTTTACATCTCAATTCGAACGTTGGGCATCAGCACAGGCAGCTCATCTGAAGTCTGAACTTCGAGTTTCGGTCTTAACGTCACCAACGTCACTCAGGGCTACACCCTCTGCTCATTTATCTACATTGTTGATTAAAGGCGCTAACGCACTTGATGTGTATTTAGCAAGATTTCTGCCTCAAATGTTCGGAGCTTCAATCACTCCACTTGCCGTCATTATTGCCATTGTAATTCTCGATCCCACATCAGCGCTCATTGCCGTCATAACTTTGCCCATCATTCCTTTCTTTGGTGCGCTCATTGGCAGATATACAAATGATGCAGTCACTGCAAAATGGAAGTCACTGGGAACACTCGCACATTACTTTGAAGACTCGCTCCGCGGGTTGCACACCCTTGCAATCTTTGGGCGGCATAAAACACAAGGTGCACGAATCCAGGAGATGGGGGATAAGTACACCAACGAGACGATGAAGGTCCTTCGTATCTCATTCCTCTCTGCATTGGTCCTAGAGCTTGCTGCGACTATCTCCGTCGCACTTATTGCTGTCTCGATTGGAATTCGTTTAGTAAATAGCTCGATGGAGTTCTTTCCGGCACTTGCAGTCTTGGTCTTAGCGCCTGAGGTGTATTTCCCACTACGGAATGCAGCATCACTCTTTCACGCCTCTGCAGATGGTGGTGCAGCACTTGCAGAGATATCCGAGCTTGTAAATGCGCGTAAGCCAGATGCATTTGGTTCGGAGAAGATAGATCGCATTAGCCGACTTGAATGGAGCGATTGGAGCTCTCCTTACGGAAAGGGCGAACTTGCTGCGCAATCTCTGGCACATGGAGATGTGCTTGTCATGCGAGGCGGCTCTGGTTTAGGTAAGACGACTTTCCTCAATTCAATCCTCGGTTTGAATTCTCATTCGAGTACTCGCATCAATGGAATTGATAGTCGCCAGATTGATCGAGTTTCGCTCTACCGAAACATTGGTTGGATACCCCAGAACCCAGCTCTCATCTCTGGAACTGTGCGCGAACTATTCACTCTTGTGCGTGCAGGCATCAGTGACCTAGAGATAGAAGGTTCGCTGAAAAGAGTAGGGCTTGCAATTGATCAACTTCCAGATGGCTTGGAGACTCACGTCAGCGGTGCGGGAGAGAAGAGTGCGCATCTTTCTGGCGGTCAGAAGCGTCGAATTGCAATTGCTCGTGCCTTGATAGTTTCGCCCTCACTCATCATCGCGGATGAACCTACGGCAGATTTGGATCCACGGTCCGCAGAAGAGATTCTCACACTTCTTCAAGAGCAATCGACTCAAGGTGCAATAGTGATCGCAATCTTGCATGCACCTGATCAATCAATTGCTGGCGCGCGCGAGATTGAGATGGTTGAAAGATGAGACTTTCTACTCGCATCTCATTCCTCTTAGCAATCGCGCTCGGTGCCTTTGCACTTGTTGGCGGTACCGGACTCACTGTCTCGAGCGCGTGGTTGATTACGATGGCATCACAGCATCCACCGATCTTGGCCCTCAGCGTTGCGATTGTGATGGTCAGATTCTTTGGAATCTTCCGTTCTGTAGCGAGATATGCAGAGCGCGTAATTAGTCACGAGGCAATTTTCAAGAAGCTTACGGGCGTACGAGTTCAACTCTTTTCTGCATTTGCATCACGTGTAAGAGGTGAGAGCTCCTCAGTTGCAACCCAAAGCAAGAGCGTGATTGACGATGTAGAGCGCGCACAAGAGTTTCATCTGCGAGTGACCTTGCCGGGATTATCAGCTGGCGTAGCAGGTGCTGTCACCGTACTTCTTGCTGCTTGGATTGATTCAACATTACTTGTCTGGTCGATTGCGCTCACTGTTGTATTTCTTCTAGCAATTCCTATAGCGGTTCGGAGATTGTTAGATCCGATTGCGACAGAGATTGAGTCATGTGAGAACATCTTTGCTGGGGAAGTTACAAACGCGGCAGATGCCCTCGTAGAAGCTGAGATTTTTGGTTATGGAGAGAACTTCAGAGATCAACTCAAGAAATCAGCGCGCGAACTTCAGAGGCTAGAAAAGAAGAGCGCAACCTTTATCTCAATTCTCCAGTTCTCAACAATTGCGTCTTTAGGAAGTGCCCTTGTGGGCATTGCTTCAAGTTTCTATGGGGCGACAGAGATTCTTCCGATTCATATCTCTATGTCTATCTTCCTCATCCTGGTGGGATTTGAGGGGTACACGTCCTGGTTTCCAAACCTCTTTCCAGCAGGCAAGAACCGCCGAGCCAGTCAGAACGTTGATGCGCTCACACGACTTACGAAGTCATCTCTCAGTACAACACAGAAACCTTCAGGCTTCGCGATCAAAGCTCAGGCATGCGTTCCATATTGGGATGAAAAGTTTCTAGCTCCGGTTAATGTTGATATTAAGGAGTGTGAAGTAATTGTTGTCGCTGGACCTAGCGGCATTGGTAAATCTACATTTGCATCGGCTCTCTTGGGCTTCGCGCCATATTCAGGCTCATTAACAATCGGTGGCACACAAGTCTCTGAAATCATGGAGCCTCATCGCTACATCACTGGAACCTTGCAGCATGGGCATATCTTCAATACGACATTGCGCGAAAATCTGAAGATTGCAGATTCTCATGCTTCAGATGAGACGCTCCAAGCCCTCATTCATAAATTGGAACTTTCAGAGATCGCGCTAGATGAGAATTTGGGTGAATTCGGACGCGTCTTATCAGGGGGAGAGGCGAAGCGTTTGGCAGTTGCTAGAGCGCTCCTCTCGCCCGCTCCCATCATCATTCTCGATGAACCTCTTGAGCACCTGGATTACGAGCGTTCGCTTCGAATTCACGATGCAATCATGGAACTCTCACGAGGTAGGACTTTGATTGTTATCACCCACGCACCGTGGCCTCAATACTCACGAAAGCTCGAGCTCACGAGAGAATAACGCCATGGCTACCTTCGACTCAAAGCTCAGCGGAGTCTTAGGCGATAAGACGGCAAAGGCCTTCAAAGAATATTTCAGTTATACGACCGTCGGCGATCTTCTTCACCACTTTCCGCGCAGATATTTAGTGCGTGGCGAGCTCTCTGATATCGCAGAGCTCAAAGAAGGCGATGAAGCGACCATCCTTGCGAAGATTTACAGCGTCAGCTCTCGCAGGTTTCAAGCTCGAAAAGGCACAATGCTTGAAGTAGTAGTTACCGATGGAACAGCGAAACTTTCTCTGACTTTCTTCAATCAAGCGTGGCGGGAGAAAGAGTTAAAGGTCGGAAGCAAAGGCCTCTTCGCCGGCAAGGTTGGCAAGTTCAATTCCAAGATGCAGTTGACGCATCCTGATTATGAATTGATTCCAGATGGCGGCGATGAAGATAGCGCGGTGGCAGGTTTTGCCGGTCAATTCATTCCGCTTTATCCATCGACTGCAAAATTGCCTTCATGGAAAATAGCAAGCTGTATCGATATCGTTTTGGCGTCACTCGATGAAGTTGAAGATCCGATCCCTGCAGCACTCCTTGAGAAGAATCAATACCCGACAATTCGCCAAGCGCTTGAGCAGATTCACCATCCGAATGATTTAGATGCAACCGAACTTGCACGCGAGCGACTGACCTTTGATGAAGCACTGCTTCTGCAGCTCCTTCTTCTTAAGCGCAAAGATGAACTTCGAAAGCTAGATGCCGTTGCGCGCCCTCATAAACCAGGTGGTTTGCTGGATGCATTTGATGCGCGCCTACCTTTCGAGCTTACTGCCGGCCAGAAGAGCGTCGCCGCAGAGATTGCAAATGACTTGGCAGCAGCACATCCCATGCATCGACTCTTACAAGGCGAAGTTGGTTCTGGAAAGACAGTGATTGCCCTTCGCGCTGCGCTGACCGTGATTGATAACGGTGGACAGGTGGCGCTGCTTGCACCTACTGAAGTTCTTGCAGCACAGCATCAACGAACTTTTCAGAAGCTGCTCGGAGATTTAGCACAAGGCGGAATGCTCGGCAGCTCAGATCTCGCAACAAGCGTCGTCTTATTAACGGGGTCACAGAATGCGGCAACACGTAAAGAAGCTCTCTCGCAGATTAAAAGCGGTGGTGCAGGGCTAGTTGTTGGTACCCATGCGCTACTGGGGGAGAGCGTTGAATTTAAGGAGCTTGCTCTCGTTATTGTTGATGAGCAACATCGCTTTGGTGTGGAACAACGTGATGCACTCAAATCAAAGGCAGAAGTGACTCCGCACCTTCTCGTAATGACCGCGACACCGATTCCACGAACTGTTGCGATGACTGTCTTTGGCGACCTTGATGTATCAACTCTTCGCGAACTTCCGCTGGGTCGTCAGGTAATTACAACTCATCTTGTTCCGGTGGAAGAGAAGCCGCATTTCCTCGAGCGCTCATGGCAGCGTGTCCGTGAGGAAGTTGAACAGGGACATCAGGTTTATATCGTCGCACCACGCATTAGCGCAGACATCTCAGAGGACGCTGACTTTGAATTCCTTGAAGGAAGCGACTCTTCGCTATCCGCTGTAGAGGAGCTCGGACCGGAACTTCAATCAGGTCCGCTTCATGGGTTACGAATTGCACCGCTGCATGGGCGGCAGAGCGCTGATGTGAAAGACCAGACGATGAAGGCATTTGCCGATGGCGAAATCGATGTTCTCGTTTCAACTACTGTGATCGAAGTAGGCGTGGATGTGCCTAATGCAACGTTGATGGTGATTATGGATGCCGATAGATTCGGTGTCTCTCAGCTCCATCAGTTACGCGGTCGTGTGGGTCGAGGAACTTCACCTGGACTCTGCCTCTTAGTGACAAAGTCACCTGCCGAGACGCCAGCACGTGCACGTTTAGACGCAGTGGCTTCGACTACTGATGGATTTGAACTTTCACGTATCGATCTTGAACAACGCCGTGAAGGTGATGTTCTGGGTACAAATCAATCTGGAACTCGTTCACATCTTCGACTGCTACGCGTCCTTCGCGATGAGGCGCTTATCGAAGTTGCTCGAACTGAAGCAAGTTTGCTGATTGAAGGCGGATTGAAGAAGCATTCTTTACTGGAGGCAGCACTTCGGAAATTAGAGTTAGATACTGCTACTGAATTTATCGATAAGAGTTAGGGGAGAAGACGATGCGCATTATTGCTGGAGCGGCCAAAGGTCGTCCTATCTCAGCAGTTGCTTCAGCTACTCGCCCCACCTCTGACCGTGCGCGTGAAGCGCTATTCTCAACGTTGATGTCAGAGTTCGGTGATTTCGAAGGTTTGCGGGTGCTCGATCTCTATGCAGGTACAGGCGCTATTGCTCTCGAAGCGCTCTCTCGTGGTGCAGCTCTGGTACATGCAGTGGAGAAAGATGAAGCGGCAGCAAAAGCGATTGCGGATAATTACGACAGCATCAAGAGTGCGCAATTTGCCGGCCTCTTTCATCTCTACACAATGGGTGCTCATAGGTTCTTAGGCGATCAAGCCCAATATCAATATCACTTCATCTATATCGATCCGCCATACGATGTCGATGACATAGATATCGTCGAAACTTTGGTTCAACTCCGCGAAAATGGATTTGTTCACCCAGATGCGATTATCGCTATCGAAAGAAATAGTCGGACAAAAGAGATTTCTTGGCCATATGGATATGAAGAGATTCGCGTAAAGAATTACGGACAGGCAACTATTTTCTATGGAATTCCTCTCTCCGATGCGCCTGAAAATGGATAACTGGCTCTCATCTTGCTAGCGTTCTCCATATGAAGCGCGCTGTTTGCCCAGGATCCTTCGATCCCATCACATATGGACACCTCGACATCATCGAGCGTGCCAGCAAGCAGTTCGACGAAGTCGTTGTAGCTGTCTTCGTTAATCGCAAGAAGGATGGCCTTTTCTCCGTAGAAGAGCGCCTCAATCTCATCAGCGCCAACATCGCTCAATTTAATAATGTAAAAGTTGATTCGGGCTCTGGCCTGCTCGTCGACTATTGCAAGGCAAAAGATGTAGATGTCATTGTCAAAGGTCTTCGCGCTGTCACCGACTTCGACTACGAGCTCCAAATGGCGCAGGTTCATACACAGGCATCTGGTGTAGAGACAATGTTTATGGCGACGTCACCTACTCACTCTTTCCTTTCTTCCTCTATCGTCAAGGAACTCGCTTACTATGGGGGAGATGTTTCAACGATGGTTCCAGCAAATGTTAATGCAGCGCTCAAGGCGCGTGCAGCTTCCCGGGCAAGTAAGTAAAAGAGGACGGTAGAGATATGTCTATGGATTCAATTGAAAAACTGAATACTGCGATCACTCTGATTGAAGAAGCTCGCAGCGTTCCGCTCTCTGCATCTTGCGTTGTGCACCGTGGTGAAATCCTCGAGATTCTCGAAGGTGCACGTGACATTCTGCCAACAGATTTACAGACAGCTGAAGACATCATCGCCGAGCGTGATCGCATCATCGAAGAAGGTCGCATCAGCGCCGAATCAATGATTGCAACAGCGCGCGAAGATGTAGCTCGCATGGTCGAGCAAACAGCAATCGTGCAATCTGCACGCGATGAGGCGCAGCGCATCCTTGATGATGCTCGTGATATTGCAGCGCAAGAGCGTGAAGAAGTTGAGGCATATATCGATGGCCGCCTTGCAACTCTTGAGGTCATTCTTAATAAGACTATGGATGCTGTTGCGCGTGGTCGTGAACGTCTTGAAGGTGCAAACGATAAAGACGTCCTTTCTCAGCTCTCAGAAGATAATTAATTCAACGCTATGGCATCGAAGAAACCTGCTAACGAGGGAGCGTTCCTTCTCAATACTCATGAACTCCCGCGTCGCGCAGGAGAGATGAAAGAGTACGAACTCGATATCGAGGCACCATTTCGGGTCGGAGTTCCTTTGATTGCAGTGCCTGAAGGCGATGTCATTGAACTTGATGTGCGCTGTGAGTCAGTGACCGAGGGGATTCTTGTTACAGCTGATATCTATGCAGTTGCAGAGGGAGAGTGCATTCGCTGCCTCGACCCTGTCGAGCAAGTTATCGATCGCAAGATTCAAGAGCTCTATCGCTACGAACCGACCGACGATAAGGGCAAGAAATCTCGTAAGAGAGATGAAGAGATTGATGACCTCGATGAAGATGAAGCGCTCTATGTTGAGGGCGAGCAAGTCAATCTCGAAGTGCCGGTCCTAGATGCAATTATTTTGAGCCTTCCGGTCAATCCACTCTGCGATGAGGATTGCCTTGGCCTCTGCCCAGATTGCGGCGAAAAGTGGGAGAGCCTTCCAGAGGACCATGCCCATGATGTGGTCGATGCCCGCTGGGCCGGCCTCTCAGACCTCGATTTGGGTTCTTCCGGCCAATAGGCGATACTTACGCCATATCCGCTAGGCCGAGTTGGCTCAAGTGGCTCGAGTTAAAGGACGGTTACCGTGCCAGTACCAAAGCGAAAGATGTCTCGTTCAAAGACACGTTCACGTCGTTCTATGTGGAAGACAACAGCGGCATCACTCTCAAATTGCCCACAGTGCCAGCAGCCAAAGCTCAACCACGTTGCTTGCCCTACATGTGGAACATACAACCGCCGTCAGGTTCTTGACGTCTAATTTGTATTCGGATCTCCTCAAGCAGATAGACGTCGAAATCGACGTAGAACTACTTGAGTTAGCTTTCACCCATCGCTCATTCGCATATGAAGCAGGTTTAACTGCTACGAATGAGCGTTTGGAATTTCTGGGCGACTCTGTTCTTGGAATGGTCGTCACTGAAGAGCTCTATCGCAAATATCCAGATCTCGACGAAAGTCGTTTATCTCCGCTGCGTTCAGGCATCGTCAATATGCGCGCGCTAGCCGATATTGCGCGCTCACTCAATCTCGGAAAATACATCCGCCTCGGTAAAGGCGAAGAAGTCACCAACGGTCGTGACAAGAACTCACTTCTGGCAGATGCGCTCGAAGCGCTCATCGGAGCGATGTACATCTCTACCGGATTTGAAAAGACTTCCGCTGCTCTCTTAAAACTCGTTGGCCCAACACTCAACAGCGCGATGGCGATGGGTGCAGGTTTGGATGGCAAGACTGCGCTGCAAGAACTTGTTGCATCCCTTGGAAAATCAACTTTGGAATATCAGGTCACCGAGAGCGGACCAGATCACGATAAGAGTTTTGAAGCCACTGCAATTGTCGGGGGAGAACCTGTCGCAACTGGCACAGGTAAGAGCAAGCGCGAAGCAGAGCAAGCAGCTGCGCGTTCTGCATTCGAGATTCTCAAACCCTCAAGTTGAAGTTGAGCTGAGTCGCGTTTATATGTAAACCCAACTGCAAGGTAGGTTTGCGCCGTGTATTTGAAGAGTCTGACCCTCAAAGGATTTAAATCCTTTGCATCTGCGACGACCCTTCGTCTCGAACCCGGAATCACGTGTGTCGTTGGTCCAAATGGTTCAGGAAAATCAAACGTAGTTGATGCGCTCACCTGGGTAATGGGTGAGCAGGGTGCAAAGTCACTTCGCGGCGGAAAGATGGAAGATGTCATCTTCGCCGGAACATCAGGTCGCGCACCACTCGGTCGTGCAGAAGTTGCTGTCACGATCGACAATAGCGATGGCGCACTCAATATCGATTACACCGAAGTAACAATCTCTCGCATTCTCTTCCGTAATGGACAGAGCGAATATCAAATTAACGGTGAAGCATCACGTCTTCTCGATATCCAAGAGCTTCTCTCTGACTCAGGTATCGGTCGCGAAATGCACGTCATCGTCGGCCAAGGCCAGCTCGATGCAATCTTGATGGCAACACCTGAAGAACGTCGTGCTTACATTGAAGAAGCTGCAGGCGTGCTTAAGCACCGCAAGCGTAAAGAGAAAGCTCTTCGCAAGCTCGATTCAATGCAGGCAAACCTGGCGCGCGTTAATGACCTTACCGTTGAACTTCGTCGTCAGTTGCGTCCATTGGGTAAGCAAGCTGAAGTCGCAAAGAAGGCTGCAACTATCCAGGCAGATCTACGTGATGCACGCCTTCGTCTCCTTGCAGATGATTACATTGCTTTCTCAAAGACTCTCGACGCTGAAGTTGCAGATGAGAACGCCCTTCGCGAGCGTCGTGCAGGCGTAGAAGCTGAGCTAGATAAGGCGCGCAAGCGTGAAGAGGAGCTCGATGCTCAAGCAGCATTTGAAACTCCAATGTTGATTGCAGCGCAAGAGAACTTCTACAACCTTTCTGGCCTCCGTGAAAAATTCCGCAGCACACAGTCTTTGGCGCAAGAACGTTCGCGCTTCCTCGCGGAAGAGGCAGAAGAAGCTCGCTCCGCTGGTCGCGATCCAGAAGCACTTGAAGCAGAGGCTGCATCACTTCTTGAAGAAGAGTCACGACTTCGCCAAGAGACTGTTCAAGCAGAAGCTGCCCTAGAAGAGGCAACCACAAAACTTGCACAACTAGAAGCCGCACTGAAGGCAGAAGAAGACACAATCGATGCAGCGCTTCGCGCAATCGCAGATCAACGTGAAGGAACTGCGCGCCAAGAAGGCCACATTAAATCTCTAGCAGCGCGTCTTGAAGCAAATGCTGAAGAAATTGCACGTCTGACAACTGCACGCTCTGAAGCACAATCTCGGGTCGATCAAGCAAAGGCCGCCTACAGCCAATTCGAAATGGAGATTGCTGGCGCAGATGCTGGCGAACTCGGACTCGACTCACAATTTGAAGTAGCTAAGAGCGCACTTGATTCTGCCAAGAAGAAGCATGCAGAACTCGTTGATGCAGAGCGAGCAGCAGATCGCGAACGCAATGCCGTTGAATCAAAGCTTGAAGCGATGCGCATTACATCTCAATCGCGCGATGGAGCTGCAGCACTTGTTCGTGACTCACGTGGCGTAAACCTTCTCGGAAGCATCGCATCCTTGATTCAGATTGATTCTGGTTGGGAGGCGGCAACTGCAGCTGCTCTCGGAACACTTGCAGATGCAGTTGTAGTCCGTGATATCAATGCAGCAGTCACAGCACTGACAACCCTTCGCAGTGAAAACCTTGGACAGGCAGATGTGCTTGTCTACGAGCCAGGTGCACATTCATCATCAAGCGTTCCAGGTAACCTCACATCTCTTCTTTCGCATGTGCGCTCATCGCAGATCTCTGAGCTTCTCTCTCAGCTTCTTGGCAACACTGTTGTCGTTGAGCATGCTCGCGATGCTGAAAGCATCTTGCGCGAGCACAAGGGCTTGACTGTCGTTACTCGTGACGGCGATGTCATTACAGCCCATCGCGCACGCGGTGGTTCTGCATCATCTAACTCACTCGTTGAAATTCAAGCTCTCATCAATGGACTTGAGACACAGGCCGAAGAACTCGTTCGCACATGTGACCGACTTAAGTTTGAAATCTCCACGGCAGCTGCAGAGGTAGAAAGCAAGCAAAGCGACTTCGATGCAGCTCTGGCACAGCTCAATGAATCCGATGCTCGCATCGCGGCGCTTACCGAGCAGCTCGCAGTATCTGGCCAGAACATGAAGTCAGCATCAGCTGAGGTTGAGCGTCTGACTCAAGCAATTACCGAAGCATCTGCTGCTAAGTCCCGCGATGAGAACGAACTCGCAATTGCCCAATCTCAACTTGGTCAGCAAGGTGAGATCGCAGAACCTGATCGCACGCGCGCAGAGAGCCTTCGTGAAGAAGTTTCAGCGGCACGTTCTTCACAGATGGAATCTCGTCTTGCGGTTCGTACATCGGAAGAGCGCGTGACATCAATTGCAGCTCGTGCACAATCATTGAAGGATGCAGCAAATGCGGAGCGCGAAGCATCGGAACGTGCAGTTGCACGACGTGGTGCTCGTGCTCGTGGTGCGGTAATTTCACAGGCAATTGCGGAAGCGGCATACGAAGCTTTGATTCATATCGAACGTTCTATCGCTAAGTCTTCAGCAGAACGTCAGCGTCTGGAAAGCTCACGCACTGATCGCGACAGCGAGACTCTGACTGTTCGTACTCGCGGACGCGAACTCACCGCTGAACTGGATCAACTCACTACAAGCGTTCACCGCGACGAGATCGCTCGCGCAGAACAGCGCATGCGTATTGAGGCGCTCGAGACCAAGGCTGTCGAAGAACTTGGAATAGATATTCCAACGCTGATTGGCGAATACGGTCCTGATAAGGATGTTCCAACATTTATCGAGACTGATGAGGGCGAAATTGTTGCGACAGAGCTCATCCCTTATCGCCGTGATCAGCAGGAGAAGCGCCTTGCATCTGCTGAGCGTTCACTGAACTTGCTCGGCAAGATCAACCCGCTTGCTCTTGAAGAGTACAACGCACTTGAAGAACGCTTGAAGTTCCTTGCAGAACAGCTCGAAGATTTGAAGCGCACCAAGAAGGATCTCCTCGACATCATCAAGGAAGTTGATGACAAAGTTCAGGAAGTCTTTATGGAGGCCTACACAGAAGTTGCAGCGCACTTCAAGGACATCTTCGGTCGCTTGTTCCCTGGCGGCGAAGGAAAGCTCTTCCTCTCAAATCCAGATGACCTCCTCAATACTGGCGTCGATGTAGAAGCGCGCCCACCAGGAAAGCGCGTCAAGCGTCTCTCACTTCTCTCAGGTGGCGAAAAGTCACTGACAGCTGTAGCGATGCTTGTTGCGATCTTTAAGTCACGTCCAAGCCCGTTCTACGTACTCGACGAAGTTGAAGCAGCGCTCGATGATGTCAACCTCGGTCGCTTGCTCGGTGTTCTTGAAGAGATTCGTGAAAATTCACAGCTCATCATCATTACTCACCAGAAGCGCACCATGGAGATTGCAGATGCGCTCTACGGCGTAACAATGCGCGGCGATGGCGTAACCGAAGTTATCTCGCAGCGTCTTCGCGAGACTGCAAACGCCTAAAGGGTAAAGCCTGATGGGTCTCTTCTCGCGTTTTGTTTCAAAACTCAAAGGTGAATCCACTGCATCCTTACTGGATTGGGATGAACTCTCATCAGAGCTTCTTGCAGCAGATTTAGGTCCCGTTCTCTCTGAGAAGTTGATTACAGAAGGCAAGAAAATCAAAGGTGATGATGCAGAAGGCGCTCTCCGCGCGATTCTGCAATCACATCTCTCTCAGAAAAATCGCGAACTAGCTCAAGCTGCATCTCCGGCAGTCATTTTGGTTGTGGGTGTTAACGGCGTCGGAAAGACAACATCTGTTGCAAAGTTGGCACAGTATTTAAAGAACCAATCGCACTCATTGGTTTTAGGAGCAGCAGATACATTTCGCGCAGCTGCCGTTGAACAGCTTTCGACTTGGGGTGCACGCGTTGGCGTTGATGTGATTACGGGAAAGCATGAAGGCGAACCAGCATCTGTCGCTTTTGATGCAGTAAAACGAGGTACAGATTCAGGTGCCTCATATGTGATCATCGATACCGCAGGACGACTACACACAAAGAACGATTTGATGGCAGAGCTAGGAAAGATTAAGCGAGTCATTGAAAAGAGTGCACCGGTTGCAGAAGTTCTCCTTGTCATTGATGGAACAACTGGCCAGAACGGATTGATTCAGGCAAAGCTCTTTAGTGAAGCCGTTGAAGTCACCGGTTTGATTGTGACCAAACTCGATGGAACAGCCCGTGGGGGAGTTGCCCTTGCAATTGAGGATCAGCTCGATCTGCCTATCAAATTCATTGGCACAGGCGAAGGAATTAACGATTTTGCTCCCTTTGAGAGCCAGCGCTACATAGACGGGCTCTTACGGGATTAACCTGCCTGAAACATTTCTCGCCTTTTTGTTGCACCGCCTTAACCCCCTTTGCCTCATTCTGTAACCCCACTTTGCGACCTTTCTCCCATCTCAACGGCGAGTTCTAGCAGTTTCTATTTATATGTGAGGTTTAACAATGGGAGAAGTTGTTCTCAATAGTGGTGACACTGCATTTATTCTCATCAGTAGTGCGCTCGTCTTACTGATGACTCCTGGTCTTGCATTCTTCTACGGGGGAATGGTTCGCACCAAGAGCGTTCTTAATATGATGATGATGTCGATGGTCACAATCGGTATCGTGAGCATTCTCTGGGTCATTTATGGTTTTGAATTAGCTTTTGGATACAAAGCAGATTCAGCCTGGTACGGAAACTTCTCTTTAAGCGGACTAGGTGGCGCTGTTAATGACTTCACAAATAATGGCGGTATTTACCCGATTCCGCTGTTGGTCTTTGCAGCATTCCAGTTGATGTTTGCAATTATTACTCCAGCGCTTATCTCTGGAGCGATTGCGGATCGCACGAAGTTTGTCTCATGGGGAATCTTTGTTGCAATTTGGTCGACAGTCGTTTATTTCCCGGTCGCGCACTGGGTCTTTGCATTTGGAAACAAAGTCGGTGACGTTGTCACCGGTACTGGCTTCCTTGCAGGAAAGGGAATTGAAGACTTTGCCGGCGGTACCGCTGTCCATATCAATGCGGGTGCAGCAGGTCTAGCTCTCGCAATAGTTCTTGGAAAGCGAATCGGATGGCGCAAGGATCCAATGCGTCCACACTCATTACCTCTCGTCATGCTCGGCGCAGGCCTCTTGTGGTTCGGTTGGTTCGGCTTCAACGCAGGTTCAGCACTCGGCGCTAATGGAATAGCTGGCCTTGCATTTATGAACACACAAGTTGCAGCTGCAGCAGCGATTGTTGGATGGCTCGCGGTGGAGAAGATTCGCAACGGTCATGCAACATCATTAGGAGCAGCATCAGGTGCTGTAGCAGGTCTTGTAGCAATTACGCCAGCATGTGCATTCGTTGCACCATGGGCTGCAGTGGTAATCGGTTTCGTTGCAGGAATTCTCTGCGCGCTAGCTGTGAGCCTGAAGTACAAGTTCGGCTTCGATGATTCACTCGATGTTGTTGGCGTCCACCTTGTCGGAGGAATCTGGGGTTCACTCGCTATCGGACTCTTCGGTGCATCAGCAGTAAACAGCATCGGTCTTGATGGCCTCTTCTACGGTGGCGGAACAACTCTCTTGGGTAAGCAAGCCCTCGGTGTCGCACTCGTAGCAGGTTACTCATTTGTTGCAACGCTGATTATTGGTTTTGCAATCGAGAAGACCATTGGATTCCGCATCCAAAAGGATGCTGAAATCGAAGGAATCGATCTTAAGGAACATGCTGAATCAGCATACGAATATGCAAGCTCATCACGAGGAGGCGCAAACCTATGAAACTCATTACCGCAATTCTCAAGCCATTTAAGCTCGATGAAGTAAAAGATGCACTGCAAGCTGCAGGTATCACTGGCATGACTGTCTCTGAAGCCAGTGGCTTCGGTCGACAGAAAGGTCACACAGAGGTATACCGAGGTGCTGAATACACCGTAGATCTCGTTCCTAAAGTTCGACTAGAGGTACTCGTTGACGATGCAGACTCTGCAAATATCGTTGATGTCATTGTTAAGGCTGCCGGAACCGGATCCATTGGTGATGGAAAAGTCTGGACAACTTCTGTTGATCAAGTTGTCCGCGTTCGCACGGGAGAGCGCGGCCTCGACGCTATCTAGTCCTGACTAGATAGCGTCTAGTTCGACCATAGAATCACGTCATGGGTACACGAGAGAGGAGGTTGCGTTCTAACGAGCGCGACCTCCTTCTCTCTGACTTATTCCTCGCGAGTGGTGCTGATTCGCAAGAGCTGGCTATCGCCGCGGTCGGAAGTTTCGGTCGCGGCGAGCTATCTCCAGGTTCGGATTTAGATATCGTCATTCTTCATAAAGGTTCTTACAAAACTTCCGAGCTGACGGCAATCGTCAACGCCATTCTCTACCCATTATGGGATCAGAAGATCAAGGTAGATCACTCGGTTCGCACGCGAGCAGAAGTTCGAGCTGCTCTCGAAGATGATCTCAAAGTCGCAATGGGGCTTCTGGATATTCGTCTCATCTGCGGAAGCGCTGACTTAGTTGCCGATATTCAATCGATGGCGCTGGAGAGTTGGCGGAACGAAAGCAGTAAGTATCTTCCTTTGCTCGAAGCCACGCTAGAAGAGCGCTACGAACGCAATGGCGAATTGGCCTATCTTCTCGAACCAGACCTCAAAGAGTCTCGAGGCGGTCTGCGAGATATCACCGCTCTTCGAGCTATGAATACATCTGGCGCGATGACTCTTCCAATGGAACGCGTAAGCCAAGCCGAATCTCTTCTCTCTACCGTTCGCGAGACTCTGCACAATACGAGTGGTCGCGACAAAGATCGCCTGCTATTTGCCGAGCAAGACAAGGTTGCAGCTGAGCTTGGTTATTCGGATGCAGATGCGCTCATGAGCGATGTTGCGCAATCGGCGAGAGCAGTTGATTACTTGATGCAGATGGCGTGGCATCAATATCACCATAAAGGCAAAGATGGCCTCGGTCGATTCTTACGGCGCATACGTTCAACAACTATTGCACCTGGAATTAGCGTGAGTAATAACGAAGTCGTGATTGATTCAACTTTTGATATCGATAGCGATCCTGTTATTGGATTGCGTGCAGCTGCAACTGCCGCCCAGCTTGGATTGCGACTCTCATTCGATTCTCTCCGAATCTACGCTGATGCGTTAGATGCTGGCAGGGGAGTCTTGCCGCAACCATGGCCTCGTGAAGCTCGTGAATATCTCATTGCACTTATTGGTGCAGGTCCTGCAATGGTGGAAATCTTTGAAGCCCTGGATCAAGAAGAAATCATCTTCCATTGGATTCCGGAATGGGCTGGCGTGAGATCTCTGCCTCAGCGCAATGTTCTGCATCGCCACACGGTCGATCGCCACATGGTGGAGACAGCTGTCGCTGCTGCTGCTCATACGCGTGAAGTACACCGCCCGGACATCCTTCTCTTTACCTCTCTCTTTCATGACCTTGGTAAAGGCACAGAAGATGATCACTCCATTCGAGGTGAAGCGCTCATCAGGCCACTTGCTACTCGAATCGGTTTCAACGAGAGAGATGTTGCGACAATCCAGACATTGATTCGCCACCACCTTTTGCTCTCAGCAACAGCCACACGACGAGACCTTGACGACCCAGCAACAATTTCAAGTGTTGCAGAGAACATCACTGATGTGGGCACTCTTGAATTGCTCCACGCACTCAGTATCGCTGATGGCGTCGCAACCGGGCGCGCAGCGTGGAGTGAATGGAAGGCAACGCTTGTTAATGAACTAGTACGTAAGACAAAACTTGCCATCACCGACAACACGATTACAGAGCAGCCAGAGTTAACCCCCGACCAAGTAGCCCGTGCTCAGTTGGGTCGCCTGGATGTCTCGATAGAAGACCGTGGCTCTGTCTATGCAATCGAAGTCATTTCACCAGATAAGACTGGACTTCTCTCGATTGTCTCTGGCGTACTCAACCTCCTGCGACTTGATGTCCGAAGTGCACGTACTAAGACTGTCGATCGCGTGGCGGTGATGGAGTGGATTGTGGTTCCTGATCCTCATGCCGATGTGCTGACACGTGAAGCGCTTCATAGAGAGTTGGTGAAGGGGTTAGAGGCTGAAGAGAAATTAGCCGAGCGAATTAGAGATCGTATTGAGACGTACTCGCGCATGCCGACAATTCCAGTACCGCCACCGATCGTAGAAACTTTTGCGGATGCTGCCACTGAAGCGACTGTCATTGAAGTTCGAAGCCATGACAGACCTGCTCTACTTTTTTCTATCGGCGATACGGTGAAGAAGTGCAATATCGATATCAAATCTGCCATCGTTGCAACTCTCGGCGCAGAGGCGATTGATACCTTGTATGTGACTGAAATTGGTGGAGGAGCGCTTACTCCAGAGCGGGCAGCAGAGGTCACTTCGCGCATTCAAGCCTCTCTCAAGTAGTATCGCTCCACTATGTTCGACGCACTTTCCTCAAAAATCTCTGGAGTCTTTGGCTCTCTCCGCAATCGCGGCAAACTCTCATCGAGCGATATCGAAAATACCGCTGCTGAGATTCGCCAGGCCTTGCTTGAAGCAGATGTGGCGCGGGAAGTAGTTGATACCTTCATTGAGAAAGTCCATGGAGGCGCACTTGAACTCCTGCCCACTCTTCAATCAGGAGTAAATCAGGCACAAGCCATCTTCGAATTAGTAAATAAAGAGCTCACTGAGATTCTCGGCGGGGGAGCGCGACGCGTTCGCTTTGCAAAGAACCCACCTACCGTGATCATGTTGGCTGGTCTTCAAGGTGCCGGTAAGACAACTCTCGCTGCAAAGCTGGCCAAGTTTTATAAGGATCAAGGCGATACACCGATTCTTGTTGCATCAGACCTTCAGCGCCCCAATGCCGTTAATCAACTTCAAGTTGTTGGTGAATCTGTTGGGGTACCTGTCTTTGCGCCGGAGCCAGGAAATGGCGTTGGCAACCCAGTAGAAGTTGCACGTGCTGGTGTTGAGTTTGCAAAGTCAAAGCTCCACAACATGGTTATTGTCGATACTGCAGGACGCCTCGGTGTTGATGATGATTTGATGAAAGAAGCATCAGCGATTCGCGATGCCATCAATCCCAACGAAATCCTCTTTGTTGTCGATGCCATGATCGGACAAGATGCTGTTCGCACAGCCGAAGCTTTCCGTGATGGTGTTGGCTTTGATGGTGTGGTACTGACAAAACTTGATGGCGATGCTCGCGGTGGTGCGGCACTTTCAATTGCGTCATTGACAGGTCGCCCAATCATGTTCGTCTCTAACGGCGAGAAGATTGCAGATTTCGATATCTTCTACCCAGAGCGCATGGCCTCTCGCATTCTTGGCATGGGCGATGTTGCAACTCTTGCAGAGCAAGCTCAGAAAGCATTTAACCCCGATACAACGAAGAAGTTGGAAGAGAAGTTTGTTAAGGGTGAAGATTTCACTCTCGAAGATTTCCTCGAACAAATTGAAGCGATGTCGAAGATGGGCAATATGGGCAAGCTTCTCGGAATGCTGCCGGGTGCCGGTGCGATGAAGAAGCAGATCGATAACTTTGATGAATCAGAGATCACTCGCACCAAGGCAATCGTTCAATCGATGACTCCAGCAGAGCGTCGCGACCTCAAACTTCTCAATGGCTCTCGTCGTGCCCGCATCGCAGCTGGCTCAGGCCGCGCAGTCTCAGACGTTAATAAGCTCGTGGAAAAGTTCACCGCTGCTCAGAAGATGATGAAGCAGATGCGCGGGGGCAAGATGCCAGCGATGCCCGGCGGAATGCCAGCCGGATTACCTCCGATGCCGGGAGGGCTGCCAACAGCCAAGCCTGGAATCCAGCCACCCAAGAAGAAGTCCCGCTCAGGCAACCCAGCCAAGAGAGCTCAGGAAGAGTCTCAATAAGCCTCACCGCAAAGCCCTATCTTCGGCATGCGCCTTCAGACAGAGCCTTTGCTTTCTTCGGCTGATTGAGCGCTTCAGAGTCAGGGCTGGCTTGCCTTCGTTTTGGTAGATGTGGGGTTGGCTGGCAGAATAAGCCACCTGTTGAAGGGCCCTCTACCCCTGCAACATCCAAATCCGCCGTCGGATGATCACAGTTACGCACCCCGCTGTAGCTTGTTCACGCTGACACACTTTTTTAGGAGCACCACCACTTTGGCTACAAAGATTCGTTTAATGCGTTTTGGAAAGATCCGTACACCGTACTACCGCATCGTCGTGACAGATTCACGCAAGGCGCGTAACGGTCTCTCAATCGAAGAGATCGGTCGTTATGTACCGGGACAAGAACCATCAATCATTCAGGTTAACTCTGAGCGCGCTCAGTACTGGCTCGGCGTTGGCGCACAGCCAACTGAAGCAGTTGCAGCACTCTTCAAGGTGACTGGCGATTGGCAGAAGTTCAAGGGTCTTCCAGGAACAGAAGGAACTCTCAAGGTTGCAGCACCAAAGCCTGCTAAGAGCATTGCATACGAGGCAGCTGTTAAGGCAGCGGCATCAGAGCCTGCAGAAGGCGCAACAACTCTTAAGAAGAAGGCACAGGAGAAGTTGGCTGCGAAGTCAGCTCCAGCTGTAGAGGAAGCTCCAGTCGTAGAGGCTGTCGCAGAGGAATCACCTGCTGTTACAGAGCAAATTACTGAAGAAGCAACTGAGGCTGGAACCCCTGCCGAAGCAAGCGCCGTTGAATCTTCGGACACTGCAGAATAATTATGATTGACGAAGCTCTCGAGCACCTCGTTAAGGGAATCGTAGATAA